>Ga0181346_1000111_pt1 | contig 32849 bp, 6 predicted proteins | sample Su13VDMM15DN_FD_130100 | JGI IMG/M metagenome (GOLD analysis project Ga0181346, IMG submission 130100) | Freshwater viral communities from Lake Michigan, USA - Su13.VD.MM15.D.N | ecosystem: Environmental > Aquatic > Freshwater > Lake | place: USA: Michigan | collected 2013-07-15 | reverse complement strand
ATTACCCTCTACAATATATACTCTATTATTAAAGAAGATAGCAGGCTCATTGTTATAAGGAGTTGGAGTATTTTCTAACATTCTAGTAGCTACATCTGCAGATATAACCTCAAAATCTGCATTTCCTTGATCATCTAAAAGACCTAAACTAGCAGCAATTTTAGCAACAGTGTTAGCCGCTAACTCTTTATCTACTTGTTGTGCATCAGGTAAACCAAACTGAAGATCCGTAATTGTACCAGTGTTATCTGGTTTAAGTTTTTCTTCTTGCTCAGTAACATCGTTTATAACACGTAAGAATTCAGCACTGCCAGGCTTACCCTTCTTAAATACTTTGACATAGTATGATTGCGTATACTTACTTAAATCTGTTTTGGTTTTTTCTAGCTTAAGAAACGTAAGACCACGCTCATCATTATACGCAGCTATGTCATTAGCTGCTCCACTATACTGTAAAGCTCCAATGTAACCAGCTGCATTGCCAAATTTAGCTTCAACAGTCTTTTTAAATTCTTGAGGGGTTACGTTATTAAACCTTTTGCTAAATTCAACAGGTTGAGAATCTCTTGCTTCATTTATTGTTACTTCATTCCAAGAGTTACCTTCTTGGTCTACATAATTTTTAGGATCATAACCTTGCTTTTTAAGAATATTACTTACCGTATTTTCATAGAAGTTATAAATAGGCTTTAAAGCTGCAAATCCTTCAGTTTCTACTCTTTCAAGTTCTTGTTTAAGTTGATTTATTTCAATTTTATGAGTATCTGAAATATCTATAATTATCCAATTTTTTCTATAATCTTCTTCTTGTTTATATCTTTCAGCATCTTCTTTAGTATTATGTTTAAGAGGTATAGAATTATAATTATTTTTTTCTTTTTCAACTACTACAAAATTTTCACTTTGTAATTTAGTTAATCTAGCTTCTTTTTCCTTTTTAAACTCTTCTAAAGTAGTATGTCCTTCTACTTTAGAAGCTGTATCACCAGAAGGGAATAATACTTTATCATAACCTTTTTTAGCACTATCTTGTATAATAGATTTAACAAAAACATTAACCCAGTTATTGTCTTTGATTAGTAGTTGTAAAAATGTATTACCTTGTTCATTTTTTGGTATATCTCTATAAATATCAGTATCGGGTGCGCTTACATATTTATTTTGAAGAGCTTCATTTGCTTCTTCTTCAGTATCAAAATCTTCATACGCCTCACCCTCCATATCCATTATTGTATAGATACCGTCGGCCATCGGTTGAACAAAATATTGAGAACTTAAACGATAATCTGCTGATTGTTCTAATATTTGAGTAGCTGCTAAATTTTCTTTATCTCTACCTTTTTGAAATACATCTGATTGTAATTCTAGTACTCTGCGAACTTTACTTAGAGACGTTGAATTTTCTTTTATATATTGATCTTTAATTTTTTCATATTCACTTTTACTAATATATCTTGATGTTAATGGTCTTACGGATTCATTTATTTCATAATAATCATCTGTACCATATGTTTGACCATAATTTTTACCATTATAATCAAAATCATGAGTCTCAAGCGATGAACGAAAACGATTAAATTCATCATCAACTCTAAACCACCCTATATCCTCATTTTTAGCAAATGCTGCATGCCCTTTAACATAAGGTATTATATTTGGTGTTATAACTCTAACTTCTCTATAGTTTTCTCCACCTGGTACTGTTAAATAATAATACTCACCTGTTAGTTGAGGTTTTTCTGATTCAGAATATGACTCTTTGTATGCATCAGCAATTTGTATAGGGAAAGCAAACTCTTTAGCTAAGTAACTTATAACATCATCTATAGTAACACTTCCATTTTTAAAACCTTCGGCAAGTGTTGTAGAGTTTGGGTTTTCAATGTCAGGTCTAACATTTTCAATTTTAAATTTACCTTTTGGTATTACAATAGGTTTATCTGTACCGATTCTTTGTTCATAACTGGCATTATCAAAAATATCTTTAAGGTTATCTGTAAGGTACTTTTTATCTACTTGAACAACATAATAACCTTCTTCTCTTACATTATCTATAAAATCATCAATATCATCAAAATCCATCCAGCCCTCATCTTGAGGTCTATCTAATTGACCTTGATAAAACATATTAGCTTGAGCATTAGAAACAGATAAATCTGGAGACATAGATATTCCCATGCCTTTATATTTATCATAAGATATGTCTTCTTGCCAACCAGCATATTGAGGTTCTAATATTAAGTTGTAATCTTTGTCAAGCTTAAATCGATTGAGTTGCCCTCTATAATAACTATTATCATTCTGGGTTATTTCCGGTCCATAGTATTTACCTTCAAGTATAAGTTGCTTTTGAGCTTTAGGTATTTGTAAATCAGAAAGTATTTTATCTAGTGTCCACTTGTTCTTCTCACCTTTTTTAAATACATCTCTGGCCTTATTAGTCATAAGGATAGCTGAAGCCTTCATTAGATAATTTACATTCTCAAAGTCTTTAAAACGCACATCATTCTGTCTCAACAAAGCATTATATAGCTCTGCTTTCTCAGGGTAAAACTCAGCTAACTCTCTTAGCATTGTATCAGGATCAGCAAGTACACCTTGTGTTGACATCCAGTACGTCATGGTGTGAAACTCACCCATAACGCTTACGCCGGCTTTCCACTGTTGAGAATTTTTGTTAGGACAGATGTTCATTTTAACTTAAGCATTCTTTAATTTTCTTAATAATATCTTTGGTTGTAACCTTTATAAAAGACTTACCTTCTGGTATGGTCTCATAGTTATTGTTCTTATATCCAAATTGTTCCCAAAGCCTCTTAGACAAATATACAAAAGTTTCAGGAGCTGTTGCTTTAGCAGAATTAATATTTTCACCATTGTTATCAGCACCAATCATGTATTGTCCATAACCGGCAGCATTCCAAAAGATTTTACCATCGTATTCTTTAGCAGCTATTACAAGTTCCTGAATACTTTTTTCAATAGCTATTATATTTTCATCGTAAGTGCTATCGCTTAATCTTGATGAAACAGAGTTAAGATAATTCTTTTTACTTGTTAGGGCAAAAGAATTCTCAGCCTTTGCCTTTAAAAATACACTATCTGAACCAGAAGTAAGTGGTGTAGCTTTTACATCTAAAGCACCATTAACTACAAACAAGAAGTTCTTACGCATCTTGAGTAACTCTTCTGCGCCATCTACTACTTGGTTTTTGTTTTTCTTTTTGTCGTCTGCTGTTTCATCCTCATCTTCTATTCTGATAAAGTCGCTAGAGTAAACATTTTTACCATAGTTATCTTTAGCAATAGCGATATTACCTACCTCACCAGATACATCTGCAGCTGCACTTTTAGATGCTTTCCACATAGGCTGAGCCAATGTATAGTTTTTAAGTCTAAAGCGTCCAGCACTATTCTCTACACTATTAACTTTAACAAACTGCTTATAGTAGTTTCTTAATAGGTCATATGAGAATATCTTTTGTTTATCTACATAGTTTAACATGTTCTCAAGCATAGCTGTTAGACGCTCGTTGGGCATTATCTGTCCTATACCATTTGCTCCTTTACTATTGAAGCCTGTAGTAAACATTGCGTATATAGGAAGGTTTCCGAAAAACTTAGCAACCTCTTGCAATTCAGCTTCGCTTACTTGAATTACTTCACGCAGCTTGCTTACATCAGATAAGTCTTGCATGTCTTCGTAAAATCTATTAACTCTATCCGTGTCTAGCTTAGATGTTTTAAACTTAATAGTAGATTCATTCTTATTAGTCTTATCTCTTACCAGGAAGTCTAGCACTTTAAAGTTTTCCGCAAGTTCAGGATATTTTGTTTTGATGTTCTCAAGTTTGTTAGCAACTGAGTTATTACTCTTAAACATATAGTAATGATTAAAAGTATTCTCGAGCGCCATATTGCGGAGTGTATTCTCATAACCAAATATCTGTGCACGTAAATCAAAATCTTTAGCGTCCTCATTTTCTAGCATCTCCTCATTATCAAAGAACTCAGTATAATAATCATTATACATGTCAGTATCCATAATTTCAACAGGCTTGATGACAAAGCGTAAGTATTCACGCTCCATAACAAAACGTGCATATTCACGTACATTCTGGAACATCCTGCTGTTAACAGCACCTAGTTCAAAATCTAAGTCCTCATAAGGATCACCACCATTTTTCATTATTTCAAAATCTTCAATTAACTTTTGTTTATCAAAGAACATTACAGGTTTAGGTTTACCCTTAACCATGTCTACTTTAACAAAAGCTGCTAATGGAGAAGATGTTGTAGGTTTAACAGGAGTAGTGTATTTCTCAACAGCTAAACTTCTGTAGTCCTTTAAAGCATCAATATCAAAGTTGCGCATGTAGTTTTGGAACATGAACATTACAAAGTCATTTCTAAAGTTGGAAATGAAATCATCTACGTCTCCAAAAGTTTTATCTACATCTGCTTGAATACCATACTTTAATCTAGATAACAAATAGTCATTCATGATCTTAGAATCACGTACTTCAAATAAGTTTCTATACAAGTCACCCATGAATTCCGTAACACCAAAGCTGGCAATAGGAGATTCAGTAAGAATCTTATTTACTATATCTTTACCTAGTCTACCATCCTCAGCAAGAATATCTGCGTTAGCTTGGCGATAAGCGCTTTGGAATAAGCTGCTAGCTGTAGCTGTATCAAAATTAGTTGTACGCTTAACTGCAGTAATTACCTTAGACATATCTTCTACGTCAAAGAAGTGTAGTAGTAATCCTAGATCTCTGTTGCCATAGTCAACTTTGCTAGTTACGTTTTTCTCTAAATCTTCTAACTTAAATATACTTGGGTTGCCTTCTGCAAATTGAACTGTAGCATCATATAAGTTTGTAGGTGGAATGTATCTATTACCACGTTTATCAACCTTATAGAATGGTTCCATTTGACTAAATCCTTGAAGCATTTGCTTACGAGCCTCAGTACGGAAGAAGTTAGGGTTGCTTAGTTCAATACCAAGGGGTTTAGCAAAAGCACTTTTAGCTTTTTTAACACCCTCTATATACTCTCTAATAACCGGTTGTGATACAAAGTATACTGCATCTCTAATAGGGACACCTGCTTGAATTAAAAGAAGCAATGATGGAGCAACAAAGTTATTACCTTGAATATCAAAGATCCAAGGGTCTTTAGCAATATCCACCCAACCATTAATAAGTTGAGAAATCACATCTGATATTTTATTTACACCATCTGCATCATAGATATGTGATAACGAAATTGCTGCGCCATCAGGAGTTTCTAAAGTATTATGATTTAATAATAACTTTTGTTCTCTAGTGTATGTATTCTTGTCTTTACCAGCTATATACTTAGGCTCAAGATAAGCACCAACACTATTCAATATTACATTATAAGTGTTATCTACAGCACCTTGTCCAAGAGTTCTTTTACCAATACTATTTGAACCATGCTTATAGATGTTATACTCAATCTCAAATATTCTTGTACCACTAATTTGAGTAGCTATTGTTTCACCATTCTCATCTTCAAATACATTTTGCATTGAGTTGTATGGTCTTACTTTTTGAGCTAACTCTTGTGCTAATGGCAATACTAAATCTGTTCCGTTAGGCGTAACAAGATCTGCGTAGTTTTCTGGTAATAAAATAATGTCCATGATATCTTGAAGAACATTGTTTTCATATGTTTCTTTTAACACTACAACACCTTCATCATTTACCTTAATAGAAGGCATCATAATAGTAAGCTTATCGATGTCAAAGTCACCACCTGACTTAGCTACAATTTCTACAGGTAGTACAATTGCATGCCCACCTTCTGGTAGGAATTCATATACTTCCATACCCTCCATAGAGTTCAAACTTTGTACAGGAATACGTACACCAGCCATAGAAATAAGACGGCGATTATTACCTTCATCCAACCACTCTTCATCTTTAATTAAAGTGTTAAGTGCTTGAAGTCTAGTCATTGGTTCATTCTCAGCCAAGCTTTTATTAATCAATTCATCAAGCTTTGGTAGTTTAAGTAATTGTAAGAAGTCGCCTTGTAAGGCAATCTTAACTTTCATTGCTTTACCTGGAGTATAGAATGGAAGGTCATTAGAACCTAATACCTTAAGACGTTCTTCAGGAGATGCGTTCTTAAATTTATCAAAGAATGCTCTATTAGTAAATCCAGCACCTGATACTTGTACTAATGCTTCACCTTTTATCTTCTGCTTAACAAGTCTCTTGTTTACAATAGATACAAGAACTTTTTCAATTTGAGCAGCAGCCAATGATGTATCTAGGGAATGCTTAAGCTTTCCGTCTTTTGTAACATCAATGAAATCAAGATGGTGATCTGCTAAGTCTTGTTTGGTAAGTTGCTTCTCAATAAAAGCAAATAACTTATCCATTGGACCTGTAGGTTTACCTTCGCTATTATAACTCCAACCCATTTCATCAAGAAGCTCTTGCTTCTTTTGATCCATTAAGTTTTGCAAGTTGCCTTCAAATCTCTTAAGTAACTTGTACTTATTAGATTCTTTTAGTTTTTGTTCAGGGGTTAACTTATTCCATGATTGTCTTCTTCTTTCTAAACTTTGATCTAGATTGTAGTCGGTTGGTACACCAGCCTCCATTAATCCAGACTCAACAAGTTTACGCAACTGAGTAGAGAATGTAACTTTACCTTTATAGTTAGGAGCTATTTCTACTTGCTTTTTAAAGAACTGCAAGAAGATGTCATTAGGAGTAAGCTTATAACCGTCCTCGGTAAATGCTAATTTTCTATTTATTATATCACCAGGGTTATCATAAAACTTGTCTGGTGTTCCATTAGATGTAACAGTAGATACTTTAGAACCTGAACCAAATAATGCATAGTCAAAGCCTTGCTCGGTAAGCACATTGTGCATTTTTTCTAAGTCGGTATTCTCAATTGTAGATGGTACTAAAGGCATAAGGGAAAACTTATGAAAAGCCATTAATGGTAATCCCTCTGTTTGTAGTGGTCCCCAGTACTGCATCTTAAGCACAGGGAAGAAATCAACTACATCACCCTGACTTACAAACTCCTTATTTAAGATTTTTCTGTATAAGGTTTCTTGTTGCTCTGACCATGAATCCATCATAATACTCAAAGCCTTATAACCATCAAAAGTTATCCAACCTTGACCATCGCCTTCTGTCATCTTGCCGTAAGCTTTCATACGCTCTTTAACAAGACTATTGAATTTTGAACTAGAGATATTACCCTTTTTATAACCAGGGCTTTGCATGATGCTATCTTCAATACCTTTCTGAATAAGATCAAAGTAAAGACTCTTAGTCTCTACATCTTCAAATACTGCAGAACGCATTGTTGATCCATATTCACGAGTAACCTCATTACCATTATACCATTTACTATTAGAGTATCTTACCTTAGGTTCGCCATCTCGGTTAACACCAAAGGCTATACTATTAATAAACTCTAACATAGCATTATCTGTACGTGGAATTACTCCAGTACTATTGATACCAGCATTACGTTTTTGGAATTCTTCCTTAGCCATATTATATAGGGCGGGATCTCCGTGATACATTAATACGGTTTCAACATTGTGAATAAAACTATTGAAAACGTGAGCGCGAATAGCAGCTGTTCTTGCAAGTTCCTTCTTGAGGTTCTTGCTACCAGATAACTCACGCATTCTACGGATGATATTCTTATCCGTATACTCTGCTTTCTCTAATGCTGACTTAAACTCATTTGTTTTATTAACAAAGTAAGTGTCAATAACATCCTTATATATTTCTTGGTTTAGTTTTCTACCTTCTTCAGTATCTAAGTAATCTCTAAGATTGCTTTTGAACTCATCAGGTATAGCCTTAAGCTTTGCTTTAGTTTCTTTGCTAAGCATGTCTTGGAATATGACAAACTCTTTACCTGTGTCACCATAAGTTTTATCACCTACAGGCACCATTAAATCTGGTGAACCTTCTGGTAAATTAGATACTATGTTAATACGATCAAGCTCTGCTTCTAAGTATCCTAATAAGATATCATAGGCAAGTGACTTACCAGTGTTACCATTAGTTTGAGAAATAAAGTTCTCAGGGCTTACATAGTACTTACGATTTGACAAGTGATACATTAAGATTGTAGATTTATCTGCAGGAGTAGTTCCCATAGGTAAACCATACATGATACTTACGTGAAAGTCAGAGATACGCTTTGATACTTCATCAGCATCAGCTGCAGTAATACCATTGTTACTTTCATCATTAACTGTAAATGCAACACCGGCCATGTTACTAATATCAATACTTACTGTATCTGTACCACCATACTCTTCTTTAAGTGAACGCTTAGGACCATTTGGCTCACTCATGTCAAACAACTCATACATGGTAACAAGTCTTTTTCTAGATGATCTAGGGTCAATACTTACAAATGGATTACGAGATGCATCCAAATGATTCATGTGAGCTAATGCAATTAAAGTATTATAATCTTTAGATACGTTGATTGCTCTTACATTTTGTGAAAGAGAGCTGTTAAGCATGAACTCATACTGAGCATCACCGGCAGCATTAACTACCATAAAGTCTGAGTAGTCATCAGAGAAACGAGCTTGAATACCTTGCAACTTATTATAGTCAGTTGCAAGTGATGGCATATCAAACTTCTCTATTTCATTAACCATATTACCAATGCTCTTGATTTCATAAAGCTTAGGAGCTACGTTCTTAGCTTCAGCTTTAGCAATTGTTTTTTGGTTAGCATCATTTATATCACGCAGTCTATTTAGAATAGTAACTGCGGGGTTAGGTACCATTGCATTTAATGCTTGAACAACTTTTGTTTTGTTGTCAAACATCAGCCCGATATCTTGAAAAAACTTAATTCTATTAATATTTTTACCTTGGTTGCCATAAACTTCAAGAACTGCTTCAATGTCTAAGTAGTTAACACCATTAGCATTCTTCTTTATGAACTCAGTTTCTTCTGTAGTCTTAAAGTGGTCATTCCAGTCGCGGCCTATTTTCTTATCAGCAACTGATGCACCTCCTACTTTAGCTTCAAATGAATAGCCAATAGGAATTTTCTTACCTTCTTCATTCTTCTCATACTCAGTAACCTCATTAACTACCATAGCAATAAGAGGTACACGAGATAAACTAAATGATTGGTAGAATGATGTCCACATGTTTTGCGAGTTGGCATCCATTTGTGTATCTGGATTACCTAACTTAAGTAACAACTCAGCAAAGAATGGATAGTCTTCAACTTGGTCATACAAACGCTTGTACATATCTTGTACATCAACTGAACCTTGTAAAGTTCTAGCCAAGCGATTCCATGCTAAGTTAAAGTCCATTAGACCTTTGAACCCTAAATCATTTTTTAAAAACTCATTGTCTGAATTAACGGCGTGTATACTTCTAATAAGGTATAATACTTTTTCTGAAGCAAGTTCTGTAAGAGAAGACTCATTGCCTTTTCTTTCAAAGTTGCTCATTGAAGCTGCAGTTTTTGGATCATTGATGTCTTCAAAGATGGTAACCACCTTGTCATACTTCTTACCAAATTCAATAAACTTAGACTTCTTATTATAGTAGTTTAATACACCTTTACCATCTTCACCTTCCCAGTTATCTATTGCCCATTGCAATGTATCTTGTTGGCGTAATAGTTTATCTTTTTGAAGTTGGCTATCTGTTTTGTTAATTTGCGCCTCTATTTCTTCAATACGCTCTTCAATCTTTTGCTTAGCGTATGAAAATCCTTCTTCACGACCCTCAAGGAAACCTATAAGTGAAGTAGTAAAGAAAGTATTATTACCGTCTAGACCATTGCTAGCATCATCAATCCCTACATACTCATTAATAAAGTCTGATAAAAGAGAATCTATAGTATCTACAACAAGCAAAGATTTTCTTGTATTCAATGTAGGCACATCTGTTTTATCTTGGCTTGCCTCAATACCCTTGTTAAGTGTTCTAAAATCAGCCGGCGCATTCTCTTCTGCAAACGTATATCCTGTAAGATCACCAAGCTTAAGGTTCTCATAAAGACCTTTTACATACTCCAATGAATCTTGATTTGCCATCATGTCCTCATACTTCTGAGTACCAAATAACTCCATGAAGAAATCAAAAATCTTTTTAAAGATGTTACGTTGTTTAACATCCTCAATCTTCATCTTACCACCAGATAGCATAAATGCACGGAACTCTTCAGCTAAAAATTCTTCTAGCTCAAGTTCTGATGCCTTATCAAACTTTCTTGTAACACCTTTATAAGTGCGGAATGTACCAGTACGCTTAGCAGTTTTTGCATAAAGCTCTTTACGCTGAGCTTCAGTCATAAACATACGGGTAAACCCGTGCCATGATTCATGGTATAAGTCTGAGTAATCAGCACCTGACCATAGTATAATCATATTATCTACAAACTTTGCAATTGTACTTGGATCAGATGTATTTATACGATCTAGTAAGTCTTCAAACTCAAATGCTTTAGAGAATGGACTGTTCTCAAACCATGTTTTTGCATCAGCAAGTTTTTGCTCTATCTCTGCTGGAGTAAGTTGGGTTAAATCAAATGATATTCCATACTCTGCAGCAAATTGTCGTGCTTGTCTTTGGTTTCTAGAAAGACCTCTAAAGCGCTGATTAGCTAAAATACTTTTAACAACATTTTTAGATGTTGGTTTAGCAATCACTTGGGCTTTAGGTTCTTCTGCAGCTTTTTCTTTTTTCTCAGCTTTGCCTTTTTTCTTAGCAGCAGTTTTCTTTTTAACGTCATAGTTTAAAATCTTCTCAAAGTCTTTTGAACTTGGGTTGAATTTAAAGTGACCATTGATACCAACTAATTGATTCTTAGCATTTAAAGGAAAGTTAATAAAGAAGTTATCCTTAATGAATGTTCTATAATCTACTATATTGTTTTTTAGATAAAGCTTATCGCCGACTTTCTCAAAAGTGAAGTTGTTAAATGCTCTATCTACTTTCTTTAATATATCCTTATCAACGTGAAGTCTACGCTGATATACTTTATAATAAACATCACCATCTTTTACTAATGTATTTTCACCAAGCTTCTCTTTGTAACTTTGGTCCTTAACTGTTTTACCATTCTCTAATTTTTTTCTCTCAATAACAACAATGGTTTTATTTTCAAGGATGCCATTTTTAATTTCGTTTTGTGTTACTTGTGTGCTTGAAGCATAATATGTTTCATGCAGGTGAGTAAAAATATCTTTTATAGCTTGTTCTTTATTTTTAAGATCAAGCTTTTTACCACTTACACTAATTGCAGTTTTGGTAAAAGCTATACCAGATTGCTTTTCATACATGAAGTTTTTCATCATCTTTACCTTCTGTGTATAAGTAAGCTTGCTTTCTTTACCAGTATTAGGGTCAGTTACGTAGATGTCTTCTACTAAAAGTTTAGCAATCTTATCTGCTATGTCAGCGCTTATACCTCTTGAGATAATAGGAATGTACCCTTTATATCCTGGTATTTTAAATACTGAATAGGATTTTGTAGGGGCATCTTCATTTTCTTCAATGAGGATTTGTGGTCTAAACGCTACACCACCAAAGTCTATTTGACTAATAGGAGTTGCAACATTGTAATCAATATATAGTGTACCAAGTGAAGCGCCGTTAATAGGCATAGTCACCCACTTATCAGGTAAGTTTATATAATCATCTGTATATCTCTTAAGCTTGCTCATGAAGTCAAATTGTTTATTTTGAACTTCAGTAGCTTCTTCTACAGTTATATTCTCACGCTTTGCAATCTTATCAGGGGCCAGGATCTTGGTACCAACATTTTTTCTAGTTTGATCACCAGAACGCGCCGGGAAAAATATAGGCTTGCCTGTTTGACTTTGCTTATAACCTTTATCAAACAAAAGTATTTTACCGCTTTTGTCAGTAACAGTAAGGATTAATGTATCATCTTTAGAGAAAAATTCCCTAGCACCTAGGTTATAAATAAACTCCTTTTCATTCTTAGGATCCATTTTGCGAATAGCCTTAAGAGGCATAGCCGTTAAATGAAATTCAAACTCGTTATCTGAACCTGCACTATCTAATGCAAACTTAATGAAGTTATAATAAAATGCTTTAGCAGGATTAGGTATATGATCATTCATGCTAGTTGTAGCATTAAGAAGATTTTGAAAACCGCCAGTAGCAAACATAGTATCAATTAAGTAATTGAACTGTGTTATTAGTTCTCCCTTATCATCAGGAGGAAGTGAGCCATCTTTAGTTGCTTTAAGTGAAGCATCAGATGCCTCATCAGCATCATCTTGAGACTTTTGTCCTGTCCCTAAATACTCCTGAACTTTACCAAAATCTTTAAAATCATTAAGCTTTGTAGCAACATAACTAAAGAAGTTAGGATTGCCAGCTAAGTGACCTAATACATTAGGATCAATACTAGCCGCCTGCATAATAATACCAGGAAGAATCTGTGCATATGCTTCAGCAACAAGATCATCTTCAGTATCACCTTTTACGAGATCTATTACTTCTCGCATGTAGTTTTCTACATTTATAGGTTCTTTATTAGTTAATGCGTCATAGAAATCACCAAATACTAATTGGTAAAGGGCCTCTGTTTCTTTTTGACTTATGCTGCAAGTAATATTAGCCATTAGTTTTACAACGGTTTTTAAGGTTTTCTTTAACTGCTGCTCTTCTTTGTGCAGGAGTCATGTTCTTAGCATCATCAGCTAATTTAGCTTGATCATCCTTACTTGCTGCTAAACCATTAGCTTGTGTTACAGAATCATCTATAACTTGCTTAGTATCAGCATCTTGTGTTTTTTTCACAGTCTTCTTTTTAGCGGGTGATGCAACAATTTGTCTATCGGTAATATCTGCCTCATCTATTACATCTTCGGCAGCTGTATCATCCATTAAAGGTACGACAGTTATTTTACCCTTGGTAATATTTTTTACTTGAACTAATTCACCATTGGTCATTCTTATAACAGAACCTTTTACTACCTCTATTTTAGAGTCATTGAACTCTTTAACTAAAGCATCTCTAAGTTCTTTTGTTACTATACTAGGATCACCAAGTATCTTTTGCTCATCAGGTGTGAACTCTGTAATTACTTTACCTCTTATAAGTTGTCTAAGAAGATCTTTGGCTACTTCTATATCTACTTTAGTTGTAGGCTTACTTTCTATATCAGCTTCTAGTAAAGGTGTAATGATTGCATCATACCTATCGTAAATATCTTGATATATCTTTTTAACTTTAGCAGGCATTAATTTCTTATCTATCTTGCCGTCAACTTTATATTTTTCTATATCAGGAATGGCTTTAAGTAATTCTGCCTGCTCTTCAGCTCTAAACCTTGCAACCTTTTCTAGATTAGTTTCTTCAACAGGTTGATCAGCAGGTTTTTTAGCAGTTTTTTTCTTTTTCTTTTTAGGGGGTTTTGTTGTAGGCTTAGGCTCAACTGATACAAATGCTGCAGCTGATTTAGCTACACCAGTTAATCCATATATGTCTTGGTCCATGCTTATTGGTAACATAAGACTTCCTGATTTACTAGGGAGGGTTTTGATACCGTCATATGTACCCGCTTTATTCTTTTTAAGAAGCAATGGTAGTACAAATAGAGCATTTGGTGTTATTCCGGTTCTTTGACCAAAGAGTTCGCGATAACCATTTTGTTGAGTGGTGTGACCCTTTTGGTATTCATATGTATCCTTTGAAGGATCTTCATATGCTCTACGTAAATTAACAGTAGATGTCTTAAGATCCACAATAGCAAACTCTTTATCTTCATTGTAGATAAGAAAGTCAATTGTACCCGCACGTCTACCATCTATCTCTCCCCATAAGGTTGGAATATCAGCTACTATCTTATAACCCATCTCAGAAATAAAGTCATGTACTTCTTGCATGCTATCATATAAGTTAACTACAAAGCCTTTGCTATAAGTAAATAATCGTTTACCTTTAGGGTCAACAGATAACTCATCTAATCTAGCAGTAAGTTCTTGTACACTATTGATTCCATTCATCATGAATTCACGGTATACAATATCTAAGATTGTACCTCGTGTTGTACCATCTTTGTTTACAAAGTTTTTCTTTAACAACTCACTTACACGTGGCCAGTTAACACCATTTTCATCAGTGTAACCTTTGTCAGTTACTTTATCTTCTGGAAATTCTTTCTCAGATAACTTTTCACGTACGTCTTCCATCATTGCATCCGCTTCTTCAAAGTTACCTGCTGCAACTTTACGGCTACGACGTAGACCTAATTTTATAATTTCATCAATATCTTCAGGTTCAACTAGTTGAAATAGTTCACCATCTTCATCTTCATAACCATCAATGTCACGACGGCTATAACCTAGATTATATAATGCTTGACGTTGATCATCGGTAATTGTGTTAGGTTCATCATCATCATCATCTTTAGGTGAACCTCCCTTTTTACCACCTGTTGTTGGAGCAGGACCTTTTAATTTTTTAATTTCGTCACGCTTCCATTTTTCTATAATACTAGATGCTTTAGGGGCTGATTTAACAAATGCTGCAAATCCCGTTTTACTATATGTCCCCCTAGATAATTTAGTAATCTTTTTATACTCCTCATCTAATATATCCACAAGTTCTTGTGGCATATCTTTAATAGGAGTACTTTGAGATATAGCTTTTATCTTCTCTTCATCTGTAAGAGGAGTAGTGCTACCGCCTGGTGCTGAACTAGATGATCCTCCAGATGGAGCACCTGCAGGAGGTGGTGGAGGAGTTGCAGGTTTCTTAGCTTGATAATCTGTAGAATAAATCTTATTACTTATTACAGCAACAGCTTGGGTAAGTACAGAGTTATTTGCTGTTTTAACATTAAACAACTTCTTCAAGAATGTTCTTGTAGCTTTTAAGAAATCTACAAAAGCATTTGATTTTGTACTTTGCTTACTTTTGATTCTATTTAACAATGCTTGGAATGCAGGATTAACCATTGCTTCTTGTACAAACTCTTGATCACTTAGTAATCCTAGGGGAGATTTCTTTCCAAAAGTATCTAGGAGGCTTGGGTCTGCATTAATTGCATTCTCAACTTCCTCTCTAAGGGCTTGAATATCTTTTAAGAATGCTGGATCATCAGCTAAGAATGAGGTAGTCATACCAGTCATCATTCCTTTAAGAATAACATACTCTGCTCTTGTCTTACCTGATTGATAATTAGATGCAGCAAATCTTAAGTCAATAACAATACCTGAGCTTTCATTGTATGTCATTGCTGAATGGTGGTTCTTTTTAAAAGTCACCTTAGCATTTGGATACTTTTCTTTTAAGCGTTGTGCAAGTTTTTTTTCAGCAGCACTTGCAAATTTACTATTGATGATAAAGTCAAATACTTTACTAGACTCAAGTTGAGTTTCTAGAGCATCGGGATCAATACCTAATGCTTTAGCTAAATCATCATATGATCTTTTATCAGCAAGAGATTTTTGAGCATTGGCTAAACTAACTAACATACTTAACATTGCACTCTCACCACCGTCTTCGCGTATTGGTCTTGCATTAACTAATCGGTTTTCTGCATCCTCATACAGATCAAACAAAGTCTCAATACCAGCTATACGTGGATCATTAGCTTTTAAAGGTTGTAATGTATTCTTATCTATAAGTTGAGGATAACGATCATTAGTGGCAAAAGCTTCGGCATCTTCTTTAGAAACAAGTACGCCATACTGGTCAAATAAGTCTTGTAAAAATTTATTTTGAATAATCTTTTTATAAAAACGAGCTCTTTGTTCTTTAAGAAGGTTTTGTCTATTATTATATACTCGTTGTCTTGCTTGACGAGTAACATCTTGCATTCTATTAAAACCTTGAGGATCAGCAAGAGCATTAATCCATTTGGCCATAATCTTTGTGTCATCACCTAATTTATGCCAATCTAAATATTGTTTAAATAAATCATCAAGCTCTTCATTAAGAATAGCTCGGCCATTATTTTTAATAACTAACTCTTTTATATAATCGTTTAAAGAGTTTTTTAATAAGTCTTGTATCTCTTCTATATCATCGTCAGTTAAACTTTCAAGATCTACACCTTGTTCACGAGCTTTATCAAGTATAGGTTTAAGATCTTCCTTTTCAGCATCGGTTAATTTCTCAGACCTATTTGATAAACCTAATACTACACTAAGTAAGTTTGAATTTTTAGCAAGATTTTCTAACTTGTTTGCTGTACGATCAAGCTCATCAGCTTTCTTGGTATCATTATTCTCCCTATATATTTTAGCCTGAGCTTTTAATTGATCAGCATCATTTTGCATTTGTTCAACTGAGAATAATCTTCCGATATTCATTCCAGTTGTTTTACTAAATGCAGCATTATTAACAAATGCCTCTACAATACCTTCTATTCTTTCACCTGCGCGATTGAATGAATGGGATGCAAACACAGCAAAGTATTTAGAATCTTCAAAACCTTGCCACATATCATACTCTTGTTGGTACATCTCAGGATTTCTCTTCCTATCTATTTCCCAAGGTTGATATGGGTTTGGCATTTTTTCACTAAACTTATCTAAGTCAGATTTAATCTTATCTACTTTTTTTATAGCTTTATCAATACGAGTATGCATCTGAAGCTTTTCTTCGGGAGAAGCATTTGATTCCCCTAAAGCATCCGCAAGTTCATTTGCATCAAGTTTGCTTAATTGTTTAAGCTGTTCTTTTAATATATCAGTTCTACCACCTCTCCATAAACTATAGACATGAGAAAAAATACTACTTTCTTTAATATCACGCATTGCATGTTCATCACCAAGTGCTTCAGCAACTTGTTTACCTCTAGCCATATCGGTAAGATGACCAGCTGTTGTATCTAATATTTTAAATACTTCAGCTTTGTTTTCAAAAGCAATATTGGCTGAAGTAAGAAGTCTATTAGCTTGTTCTTCAGCAGCATCTACTTTTTCTTTAAACCCTTTTGGATCCCATTTAGAATAAACAAGATTACCTAATGGAGATAGTACACCGCTTTGTGCCATGTTCATTACACCACCAGTTAAGAAACCTTGTGCAAATACACTAAGACCATCTTCACCCATTTGACTTCCAAAACCTGTTGCTATAGATTCTTTTAACAACTCTTTGTGTAATTTGTATGGGTCTTTAAGTTGTTCAGCAAAGTAATGTTCAGTACCCTTTACAATTGCTTCTTGACCAACTTCTTGGAAACCTTCCATAAAGTTAGTTGCAAAGTATTTCATAAAGTTTGAAGGAGTAGTTTGTAATAAGTATTTATAGTAAGCTTTACTTCCCCACTTTTTAATATTATTTTCAAGTAACTCATAACCTGCTTTACCAGCAGCTCCACTTATACCTTTAATAGATTTTTCTACTAAATACTTATTATAAGTTTGTACAAAAGCTGAACGTATACCAGCATTTTTACCAAGTTTTCCAATAAGATTATTTAAACCAAATGAATTAGTAAGATGAATCAATGCCATGTTTTGCCATTGTACAGCTCTACCATTATCCTCAGCAAGCTGTAATATTTGATCAGCAGCTGCACCTGTTGGCATTTCACCATTGTGCTCAAGCTGATACTTTTTAACACCATTATCTACTTGATCAAGATAAGCTGAGCCACCTTCAAGGTTGGCTTCATTTAATACAAATCTATAATTTTGAAGATCTCGCCATGTACCACCAAAAGTTTTACTTACGCGAGCCATGTTGCTTATATAAGCTAATCCTTTACTACCATTTTGAATATCTTTAATTGCTTCAAATGTATTAGATAAAGGATTTACGGATTTTAACACAGAACTTATTCCACTTTTAGAAATATTAAAAGCTTGTCTAGCTGCACTAACATCTACTGCTGCTCCAAATTCATTTACAACACCTCTAACCTGTCTTAACTTTTCAAGAAATGTAAAAGCTCTAGCAGTTTTAACTCCTTCTATTTCTGCTAATTCTGCGGCAAGAGGAGCAAATACTGGTAGTCGTGAAGCAATTGCTGCAGTAGCTGCTGTAATTCCCCATTCAATTCCAACACCCGCTAATACACCAATAGTAGGAGCTAGATTAGCAGTAAAGTTTGTAATTGCTCCTTCAGCACCTCCTTTAGAAGACATCATCAAATGCATATTTTCTTGGTATGCTCTTGAATTTTCTAAATTAGGACCCCAGTCAGTTAAATCATAATTACTTATTTGTTCCCAAGCAAAGTCACCAATGGCCGGTAATATATATTTACTTGCTCTTATGAAATCAGAACCCCAAGTACTATGTTGATTATAGAATGCGTCATTATCTCTAAAAGCAGATACACCCATTGACTCAAAGTTTGGATGACCCATATACTTTTCTAAATCAATACCAGATTGACCAGCACCAAAAGTTGCTGGCGTACTCATCTTTATTGGATCATAAGCATAAGCTCCAATATTTGCCCATACTGCAGCTCCTTCAAGAGATGTTAAGGGTCTATTTGTATTTAATGAACTAGGTTTATTACCAAAAGTAAAGTTCTGCGGATTGGATGTTGTGTTACCCATCCCAATAGACAATGCCAACTCATCAAGAGATGTCATTGGTTGTTCAACACTTGAATCAGGTGTAGACATAATAATTATTGTTGAGTCAGTTGTTGTAAAAGTTGCTGAGGACTATATATTTTATTTTTAGAATTGGCGCGATTATTATCTTCTATATCTTGAATACTTCTTTGTTGATTAACTAACATTTGTTTTACTATATCTGCAATCTTGTCTCCTTTGTAAATAAAACTTGAAAAATTTTGTTTTGGCAAAATAACAGTTTTTAAACTACCTGAATTAATATCATAGGTATTAAATGTACCAGTTGCTACATAATTACCTTCATTATCCATACTTATAGTAGCATTACCACCAGAATTTTTTATATTATAACTACCATTAGCCACAATAGCACGATCAACCATATCATCTTTTGATTCTACAGCTTTAAAAGCTAAATTATTTGCCATGGATTTTGGTATAGCCATACTATAAATTTTATCTTCATCATCACTCTGAAATCCTTTTTTCTTTAACCACTTACCGCTAATCTTAATTTCATAGCCTGTCATGTCCTCTGTGTTTAGTGTAATAGGATATGTAGTTATTTTTCCAGTAGCTCTTGATTCATTAGATGCTTGTCCTACATCTTCTTGATTATATAGGGCATTACGGTATGCTGCTAATATGGTTGCCGCATTATTATCGAGGGCATCAATATGCAAACCATCCATAGTTTTATCCGTAAGGTTACCCCAGCTATTACTCCAATCCCAATCTTCAGTAGGTTCTTTTTTATCTGCATCAAGTTCTTGTCTTACATCTTTAAGAGGTTTGTCAAAGAGATAAACTTTTTGGTTGTAGTTCATGTCTTCGCGATCATCAATATTATTTTTATCCATTGAGTATTTACCCTTTTCGTCAAATGCACCAGCTATGTTAGGTATTAGATTATCAATAACGCTAATAGCCCATTGATTTCCAGTAGCATTCATGCTAAGTGGTAATGATGCATCAATACCAACTTCATTAGCTACAGCACCTTTACCGCCTTGACCTTTAATACCAATAAAGTTAACATTATAATTCACCAAATTTATATCTTTACTAGTTAACGCTCTTCCATATGCTTCTTGAAATTGATCATAACCAACAATTGGAACTTCATTATAAGCATCGTAAAATTCTTTCATTTGTTGATCACTTGCACCTGATTGTTTCATCATATTACTAGCTAACTCAAGATCTGGATTTCTATAGTAATCATTTCTACTATAAACAGGATCTGTAACGTCTTTACCAAGAATTTCATAATTAAATGCATCACCCATGCTTGACATAAAACTTTGACCTCTACCTTTACCTTCTTGACCACCTTTAGCCCATTTTTTAAGATAAAGATTTTTTAATATTTGCTTACCGTCAATACCTTTTTCATTAAGCTTATCAATGAAAGATGCTACGTCACGCTCAGTAAAATACATTCGTTCTCCATAACTCATCCCTAATAAGTCTTGAGCTTCAGTTTCAAATTGTTCAAAAATATCATTTACATCACCTTCTCCTCTATTACCACCCCATTTATCAAAAACATCTTCTAAATGAGGCATATCAGGTTTTGTATCCCCATAGTATGTTTTTTGACCATACATGTTATACTCCTGAGGAGCTAGCCATTTTTGTCGAGATGCTGAAATAGCCATATTGGCAAGCTGATCTGCTGCTTTATCTATATTAGGATTTTGTGCTAAACCTTTTAAATGATTATCATAAGATACAACAGCATACTTTTCTTTACCTGAACCAGCCTTACCTAAGTTTATAAAGAAGCGACTGACTATATCATTTTTACCATCAATGCTAATACCTAATCTTGCGGCATCAGTTTCCATATAGCTTCTAAGAGTACCAATATTAATCTGATCTATAATAGCTTTATTTTTACTATCTTGAAATTTTAATTGCGCGCCCTGTATTTTAGATAAAATATCCACAGTATTAGGATCATCCCTAAGTAATGGATCTTTTTCAAATACTTCAATAGAATTGTTAAATGTCTTTTCTGCATCATTATCATCCATCATGTCATCATAAAGAGCTGGATCATACCTTACTTGTTTAAATGCAGGATTATCCCAATTAACTTTTGAAGCTGGTTTACCCATTCTTGCAGCAAGATCATCACTAATTAAAGATGGTTTAGCTTTAGATTTAGCTTTATCCATCATTTGACCTACGGTACCAAATGAACCATCTTCAGCAAGAGGAACATTTTCACCATATATTTTTTTTATTTGATCAAAGAAATAAAGTTTTTCATTAGGGTCTGTACTAGCATTAATCTTGTTTACATAAGATTGATGTATATCATTAGCAACACCTCTTATATCTTTCTTAGCATTAGATACATTTAAAAAACCAGGTTTGTCAGCATTACCTGTAACACCAAACATACCTTGGCTAGGAATTCTAACAGCTGTTTGAGCTTGTGTAAATGATGGATTAGTTGCAAGTGCCCCAGATTGTTCTGCATCATCTATTGACAAAAGAGTAGGGAACATAACTTTAGCTAATCTTCCTGGAACACTAAGACCTTCTATTGGAGGTTTTTCAGGTTCCATAGTTGTTTTAGGCACAATTACACTCATAGATGTTTTACCTGCTGGTAATGCTACTATCTTAATTTTTGTCATTGTCTTAAATATTATTATTTATTTGGATTGCGACCCCATCCATTTTGACCATTTGCATCTGCACCTTGCATTCTATAACCATCCATATCAATAGTACCATCAGCTCTTTGCCATCCCATGTCTATAGCATTTTGCTCATGCTCAGTTAAGATTTGAACACCTGACTCTTGAAGTGTTTTAATTTGTTCATCTGACATTTCTATTTCATCACCTACTTTAATTTCTATTTCACTACGATTAGGGTCTTCATATTTTTTACCAGGGTTTGCTTTTGCTTCAGCTTGTCTTTGTTTTTCTTCAGCCTTAGCTTGATCTTTACCTTTATCATGAAGAGTTTTTTCTTCAGGAGTCATATAATCTCTAAGAGCGTCAGTAGTTGGTGAATTACCATCTGAAGGACTAAGAGTTGGAGTTGGAGTTGTGGTTGGCGTTGTTTTATCTTTACCACTTCCTCCTCCAAACTCTCCTTCAAGTTTTGTTTTCCAGTAAAGCTGAACTAAAGCATTATTATGATTTAAGTTTTCTTTTGCTATAGCATGTGAGAACTCAAGGTTTTCCATGTAAATTGGATCTACACCATCTTTCTTTATCTTACCTGTTAATGTAGCATATGATTGTGCTGCTGCTGCTAGGTCATTATCTAGGAGGGATCTTGCAAGTATGGCATCGGCTCTGCGTAACAAAGCTTTTTCAGATATATCTGCCATTGAGGAAGGTGCTGTAATATCTAAAGTTTCCTTGTAGAAATTATCCGCATTTTCTACTACTTCCTTATCAGAGTTTATCATCTGATAAAAGTCAACAAGCCCTTTATCAAGTACTGGGTCTACACCTTGTGTTGTAATAATTTTTTCAACAACAGATGCTTTAGCATTAAGAGATTGTTTTAAAGACATTGTTTGTTCTTTGTACTTTCTCATTATTGCGTCATTAGCAGAAATAATATCTTTTGCATATTGTACTTCTGCCGCTTCTGCACTACCATATTCTGCGGCATGTTGTTCACCATACATCTTACGTTGTAAGTAAGTAGATGTGTTATACATATCCATTACAGCAGGATCATTACCATATTTTGCTAAGAAATAATTTTGTAGTGGGGCCTGCATCATGGTACCATTTGTAACAGTATAGTTATAACGACCATCACTTTGAGGGACACTCATCTCAAACTTACTACTAATAGCAAAATTTACAGCATCATCTATAACATTTACAAATGGTACATATCTAGGAGCAGACATCTGCATAGCATCTTCTTCAGAAGCTTTTGCAAAGTCTTGAGCTTGATATTGCATTGCAATTAAGCCATCATTCCACCAACCTTTACAATCTTTTTGACCTGCACAATTTCTTAAATTCTCAGCTTTGCTGTATTCATTATATAATGTTTTAGTATAACCAACATCTTTTGCAAATAATCTATTTGTTGTCAAGGGTCTAAATACTTGAAATGCTACCTTTTGGTTTTCTTCTAAAGATAAATCTACACCAGCCATCCGCTGAATTTCATTATTTGCTTTAGCAAAAAAACTATCTCTCATTTCAGCAGTATCTTGACGGGTGAGTGCAGAGTTTAAGAGTGTACCATATACACTGTTTATCTTCTTATATCCTTCCTCATATTGCGCATTTTTGGTATCAAGCACTGACTTATAAAACTGGAAGTCAGGCTGATACGGTTGTATCTGCGGTATGTATTTACCACTACCTTGTAAGTAAGTTGCCATAATTATTTATAAATATACAAAAACTTTTAAAATTTAATAAATTTCTAAAGTTTAACTTTTTTAAATTTATCCTTGTGCACCCATCATTTGCATTAACATTGCCATTTGTTCTTGAGACATTTGAGGTTGTTGATTGTTAGATGCATACGCTGCTGGATTATAAGCTGAGTTTTGCATCATCTGATTAAGCATTTGAATATACTGAGCATTAGGATCCGTATCACCCATGCCTTTAGTACCAAATACAAGTTGTGCAGCTTTGTCTTTTGAAACACCTCTGTTCACAAGTTCATCCATGCGATCCATCATTGCTTCATAATCATCATATTGTTGCTGGCCATCAAACATCTTACCTCTATTAAACTCAACTAATCCTGATGGCTCATCTATTAAAAATGCTCCATTAGACATATTCTCAAGATTGGCAGAAGTAGATGCATTAACATGCATGGCATTGTTAAGTTTATTCATTTCAGCCAACCAACCATTTTGTTGATTCTTATTGTTGTCAGCATAAGCAGCAAACTCATCGTATCTTGTTTTATCTGCTTGAGTATTAAACATATCCATCTTGCTGTTATAATCTAGCTTTTGAGCTTGATGTCTATCAAAGATTTCATTGTTTGCATTAAAGTACTTAGATGCAACATTAGCAACTTGTGGCGCTAGTCCTGCTTGAGTACTAGCATTAAGTGATGCAAATTGTTGCGGAGCTCCGTACAAAGAACTTGCAGTAAGTGGTGCCATTGCAGCACTCTTTAATTCAGTAATTTCTCTTGATGGATCTAAGTAAGCTACTTCAGGATTACGAGAAGGTAGCTTAAAGTTACCAGGCATTATGTTAGCTTGATTAGAACCAATAACAGCAGCTGTTAAAAGATTATTTACATCAGGAGTAAAGTATTGATAATCAGCATCTCGCGATGTGTATTCACCATTACCTTGTCCAGGTATAACCTCTCCAGGTGTAGTAGTAGTTTTATCTCGGTCAGCTATATCTTGTAATGATAAACCTTCCTCGGTACCTTTTACAAATAAACCTTGACCCGCTGTAGTATTACCCCATACATCATCAACTTTAGAAATTGGTCTACCTCTTTCATCTAAATCATCCGCACGTCCTCTAGGTACAAGCTCAAATTGATTTAACACTTTTGCAAATTCAGGATCATCAGCTGCTTCTTGAAATCCTCTATATGCTGCTTGAAATGCTGAAATTTGTTCTGTGCTCATAATATCAGCATCACCATAACCCATAGCTTTCATAACAGCTTTATAGCGGTCATTGGCTTTTGAGTAATTACCAATACCTTGCTTTCTCATGGTATTAGGTTTATCCCATGTCAAGTCTTCTTTTAATTTTATATCAAGATTATCTACTTTTAAACCTTGCTTTTCAGCATTGGCAATAGCAAATACATGTTGTTGAGCTTTAAGGAAGTTATTAATAACATCCTCTTTTTTCATAGCTAACAACTTTCTTTTTTGAGCAGCATCAATCTTAGGACTAGCGTTAACCTTTTTCTTATACTCTTCGTAAACTCTATCCATGATCTTATCATTGGCAGGATCTCTAACTATAGATTCTACATAAGAATACATGTCATTAAAATCTCCAAGACGAGGATCGTTAGTAGCAGCTTTAGGTATTATTTTAGCCACGTTAGCAGCAGTTACCTTTTGGAATTTACCATCAGGTCTTTGTACATATACTAAACTTTTATTAGTAGCTTTTTTATATTCTTCTTTTAAGCGTGTAGAAAATGCTTCTTCTGATTCATTAGCATTAGGTTTAATAACCATAGCACCTTCAGGTGGAGCAAACTTAATTACACTAGTAGTTGTAGTAGATGGTCCAATAGTTGTTTGAGTAGGGGTGTTATAAGAATAAGTAGATCTATTATTATAGTATCTATCTCTAGCTTGTAAATCATTAACTCTATCCATGTATCTATTACGTCTCCGTCTTCCACCACGAGCCATAACTTGCATTAACATAGAACCACCATACTTCATCATCATCTCCTCAGCTGATTCTTCCATCATAGGTTCTTGCTGAGGCTCCATCATTTCTTCTTGTGGACCTTGTGGTGCCATTTGTTGAGGCGCCATTTGTTGTTGCCCTTGCCCACCTTGCATCTGAGCCATGACTTCTTGAATCATTGGTCCTGCTTGTTCTTGTGGTACACCCACTTGTATTAATACTTGCATTACCACTTCTGGTGGAATTTGTGCAGATAATAGTTGAGCAATAACTTCTTGTGGATTAACACCCTGTTGTAAAAGTTGTTGAACTTGTGCTACTACTTGAGCCATTTTATCACCACCACCTTGTTGTGGTTGTCCTTGAGGTGGTCCTTGTTGCATCTGCTGTTGTTGCATTTGCTGTGGTTGAGGCTGCTGTTGTTGCATAGCTTGTTCAGGAGGCATCATTTCCATACCTTCTTGAGCTCTTCTCAATCTTCTTCTAGTACCACCATACATAGCCATTGGTTCTTCCGGCATCTCTTGCATTTCCTGCATACCTTCCATTTGTTCTTGTGGTGCACCTTCTTGTGGTTGTCCTTCTTCTCCTTCTTGTGGAGAAGACATTGGCATAAGTGCTTCTGGGTTAGCTCCCACTCTCATTAGGTAGGGCATGCTGACTTGGGGAATACCATCCTCGAAACCTTTAGCGGCCTCTTGGTACATAGCAATCTTCCCTAAATAATCAATAGCATTCTTCATGTTAAGCTCAGCTGTAGTAATATCTAACTTAGTAGATAAAGGTTCAGCCATAATTTCACGAGCTTGATTTATAACACCGCCATATTTTTTAGCAGCATCAGCAAAAGAATATTTAGTTTTATTACTTCTGCTTTTCTTGTCTACTGGAAATCCTAAAATTTCAGCGACTTCTTTGGGCATCTTTAAAAACTTACTAAAAATAAATGAGTCTTCGGTAGCACGCATAGGTACACCACCTTGAGCATGAGAAGGACCATTGATGTTAAAGTGAGCAGGTAAACCTCCTATGTTTGGATCAAACACAGTTTCTCCACCCTCAGCTTCAATGTTAGGATTTTCATCATCACGTTGTACAGATTCATTTACCTCTGTAGGCTTAACACCTGAAGTATCATGCAAAGTCCAAGGGGCCGTTTGATAAAATAAATTAGGATACCCGCCACGTTTCATCACAGCAGGTATCTTTGTTATAGTAACTCTTTTCATGCTTGAGTATTATTAATATTCTTGTATGTCGTAACCTAATGATCTAAGTTTAGCAATTTGACCACCGTTTAAATAATAGGTACCACCTTCTCGATACATACCACCTTGCTCATAGCTACCGCCTTGTCTATACATACCACCTTGTCCATACATGTTATCTTGATCATACATATAACCTTGATCATACATACCGCCTTGATCATAAGTACCACCTGCCATAAAACCTCTCAACTTTTCAAGTTCTTCAAAATTGCGTTGTCTAGTATCTCTAATATCTTGTCTACGAGTTTGTCTACCTTCTTGTCTTGCTTGTCTTGCTGCGCGGTTTGTAGCTCTTTCTGCACTGTTATCATTCTTTGGAGGTTTAACAGGTTTTACAACAGGTGGATCTGAAGGCTTAGCATTATTATTTTCTATTCTAGCTTTTTTACGAGCTTGTCTTTCTGCCATAGACTCTATTTTTTCTTGATATCTATTAATTTGTCTTGCTTCTCGTCTTTCAGGTCTTGAATTTTCTAAGTTATATTCTTGTCTCTCTTGTCTTTTATCTTGCCTATCTAGTTGACGATTTAATTTATTATCCCCTTTATTAGGATTTCTATCCATTCTTCTATCTTCTCTATTTAAGCGATTCTCTAGACGTTCTTCTTGTCTACCTAGGCGATTTTCTTGTCTACGCATTGGCGCTTCATCGCGATTTTGTTGCCTAGCTTGTCTATTATTATAGCGATCTTCTTGCCTTGACTCTCTATTATCCATTCTATCCACCTTGTTTTCAAAGCGTCCCTCTTGTCTCGCTAATCTATTAGCTTCTCTTTCTTGTTGATTTTCTTCTCTTTCTTGAGGTCTATTCATCCTATTGTTATAGCGGTCCTCTTGTCTTGATTCGCGTCTATCCATTCTATCAAGCTTATTCTCAAAACGCCCTTCTTGCCTTCCAAGTTTATTTTCACGCATTCTTTCAAATAATCCAGGACCATTATCTTCTTCTTGTGGATCTTGATTATTGCCTTGTCCAAATCTTGAAAGATTTATACCATTTGGGTTATAGCGTTTAACATCTAAAGTATATCTACCTCTTTCTGGATCATAGTCACTTCTATATCTCTTGATATTATTATCTTGCATCCAACTAGAGTAAGTGTCATCATTCTTAGAATCAAATGATCCGCCACCAGGGACAACACCAGGTTTCATAGTAACACCACCTTGCCATCCGCCTTGTGCACCTGCAGAGTTTAATGTACCATTAGCACCTTGACCAGACATACCATTACGATCTTCATAAAGAGCATTTTGTGCATATGCTTCACGATCAAGAAGATCTCTTAAGTTACGTCTACTTCTAAAAGCTAAAGGGCCAAGTCTTGTGTTTCCATTAGCCATAGCTTGAAGAACATCATTAACATATGGAGAGTATCTAGAACCTTGTTGACCTTGTCCACCTGCGCCAGTACCACCAGCGCCACCTCCACCAGGAGTTGCACCAGGAGTTGTACCAGGGGCTGCACCAGGAGTACCATAATAATCGGCAGGCACATTAGTTCTTACAGTTGGAAATCTAGTTTTCAAAGCTGCTATTGCAGCATCTTGCTCAGCCATAATAGCATCTAGCTCAGCTTGACTTGCATTATTAGCAGAAGCAATTTCAAATTTACTTTCAAATTCCGCAATAGTTTTATCTAACTCGGCTTCATGTCCTGGAGCTACTGATCCTTGTACTGTATTTGGGTTTAAGTTATTATAACCCATTTGATTTGGATCAACATCTATATTTTTATACTTTTTAGCATCATAAGCCCATTGCCTAGCTTGAACAATAAAAGCATTAATTTGTTGGGGTGTAGCACCACTACTGAGCAATTTACCCATTGTGGTGTTATACCAGTTTTCAAATCCTGCAGCATCTGTTGCAGTAGGCGCAGTGATAGCACCATCGGTTTCATATCTTCTCATCATACCGCCGTGTTTTTGTTGTTCTAAATTATCTAAGTTTTGAAATTTTTCTACCAAAGCTTGATCCTTAGCACGTACATTAGCTGCTATAGGTGAAGCTATTGATCTGTACATACTGCTCATTGCGTCAGGAAATTGTTTTACTAATTCATTATGCTCTTCAGGATTATAAAGACCTTCATAGTACTGAGTTAAAGGATTAGTGTATTGACCAAATTGTTGACCGCTTCCACCAAAAGTATCACTTGCACTACCAAATGATTCAAATGGATTACCACCCATAGCCATTTGTGGAGCATTAATATCAGGAATACTTTCTCCTGTAGTTCCTTTTTTATAGAGATATTCTTGAGCCATCTTTTTGGCTACCATCATATCATCTTGAGGCTTGTTATAATACTCATCATTCTCTGCACCTGCAGATATTTTATCAGGTGTAAAAAAACCTCCATTCTTTGCCATAGGTATTCCATAGTGTTGATTATCAGCAGCAAGCGTTCTCTGAACTGGTGACATTGCACCTAATTCTAACTTAGGTAGCATACCAGGTTGTGGCATTGGTGCTTCTCCTCCTTCACCCATTCTAAGAAAAAGAGCTCCTCCATATTTTCTTTTAGACATATTATTTCCAGGATACATTATTGTATTAGCGTTTACTCCACCAGAAGCACCTGCTTCAAATGGAATGATTGTATTACCATATTCATTAACATTTTGATCAGTAGAATTTAACCAATTCCATGTTCCGGTCTTTTTTTCCGGGGTAACAGTATTTGTGTTAAAGACATCTTGAAAGTACTCGCGTTGTTGTTTCAAGCCTTGATTCATCTTATTGATGTCACCAAGTAATGAAAGACCACCTGTTACAGCAGTTAGACCCCCTGCAAAATCAGTTAAGCCTTGGCTAGGTGACCAAGGTTTTTTTTCTTCTTTTAATCTAATATGCAAATGCCTAGGTTGTCTTAACTTTATGTCACCATTGTTAGACTTAAGATCAATTCCGGGGATTTTATAGGGTGATGTGTAATCTGCCATTTGTTATGCTATTTCGCTAATATACTCATTATTTATAAGATACTGATTTTTACTGAGTTTTCCAATTCTTAGGTAATGACTTTATCTTTACCTTCTTTACTGATCCTCCTTGTTTATAGACAATAGGTGTGGCCATGTTTTCACCATCATATCTATTCATGTCTAAATGTTCTGGACGATTAGGCTCTTCACCAAATAACCAATTGTAATAATCAAAACCGTAGCGGTCAAGAGTTTGTTTAGATGGTTGGTATCCTGCTTCTTCTGTCCAGTTACCTCCATACCAACCACCTGCTCCGTTATATTTAGATTGATTACTAAAGGTTGGATGATTAGGTTTTTTCCAAGTATCGGTACCATGATTATCTTTATCCATCTTTTTAAAATCTCCTGACTTCCAGAATCCTTGTATATCATAAGCACCTTTATCCATTAGGATATCTCTACCTTGTTTTTTAGATTCTTCTTTAGCCCACTTATTAAAATCTTTTTGTTCTTCTTTGGTAAGTTCCGTATTGTACTTATCTCTAAACATCATTTCAGGATCTTGTTCTTGTCTACCAATTGCATTAGCAACAGCGTTATGAATAACGGGATTACCTCTTCTTAGTGTTCTTGGTTCTTTATCCGCATACTCTGCCTCATACTCTGCAGTACCAGGTGTTTCATAAGTTTTATTTTGAAAACCCATAACAGCTATATCTTCAGGTATTCCAAAAAGTGTAGATTTTGGAACAGAATCCATTATGTTAAATACATCTTCAGTTGTTCTGTTGTAGTAAGGAAAAATCATGTCTTCTGTTAATGGTCCAACCGGTTCTTTTAATGGCCCTGGCCAGTATTCAGTAGAACTTAATTTACCCTTTAACTTTTGCTTATGATGCTCTAGTTCATGATCTTGAACCATTGCCTCATGTATAACATTTGGGTAACTAGGACGCATGTAAATAGTTTCTGTATGTGGGTCATAGTACTCTCTTCCTTCCTGTCTTACAATCTTAGGATCTCTATAAGGTTCTTCGGGTATATCATAAGAAGTCCCGCCTTTTTGAAACATGGTTTTATTTCTAGATGCTATAAAGTCTACATTCTTAATACCACCTCCGCGTTTCTTTTGTTCTTTAGTAGCGTTTATTAATAAAGGCACAGTTACTCCCAACCCTATTACATTCAAAGACTTAATTAATTTCTTCATGTCTATCTGACTAGCCGCATCTTGTGTAAGATACGGATGATCCTGTGAAGCTAGTTTTTGTAAAGCATTTTGTATTTCAGGAATATCGTTATTAGTATAAACTCTTGACCCGTCAAAGTCATTAAGAAGAGTTCTTAATTCATTTTGAACAGAAAATGATTCTTCAGCTGCTTGGTTAAGACCACTAGCAGGACCTGTTGACCACTGATTACGATTTACCATATTTGTATTTATCATTGGTTGCCAAGCATCCATAGCTATATCTCTTTCTTCTTGAGTAGACTTTAACCTTAGGGATCTACTATGTGTAGTTTCATGTCCAACATCAATTAATATATTTTTAGATGGTTCCCCAACCTCATTTACTTTATTTATTGCTACAATATCATTAGTATCACCAAAACGTTGTGATCCATATCTACCAGATGGACCATATTGACCTTCACCTTCTTTAAACCATTCATCAAATGTTTTCGGATTAGTAGGGTCTGATGCATGGTAATCATTGTATAGTTTTGCTAACTCCGGATCATCCATAAATCTAGCCTCTTGGTTACTCACGTCAAATGTTTGACCCGGTCTAAATCTTTGTAATTTTAATTTATTAAATGCTGATTCAGAAAATGTTTTAGCTCTTGCATTAGCTAAATCTAATTCTGCTTGCGGTCCTTGTGGTATAGTCACAGGCGCAGGAGTTTTCTTACCAAATAATTGCGGCCATTTATCTAGGGTCATGCTACCGGATTCTCCAGCGGCAGATGCTTCTGGAACTTTTACTATAAGAGCTTCTGGATTTTTACCGCTTTGGAATGCAACATCCATACGGGTATTTCCTGAAAACATTTTTCTGGTACCATCTTGAAATTCTAAAACAATAGGCATATCCATTTTAGCACCTGATTGCATACCTTCATATATACCGTCAATAGTATTTTCATTTCTATATTTTGGCCAAGACTTATAGTTTTTATTTGACTCAATCATTTCTTCACGAGAACCATGTCTACTTTTGTTTTGTATAGCTTGATCTAACTCAGGAGTTATTTCTTCTATCTTAGCCTCATCAACAGCTCTTTGAAATTCTGCCTCACTAGCAAAATAGTTATTACCTTTTAATTCATGCTCTACTTTAAACTCTTGTTTTAACTGCGTTTTAGATGGTTTAACCCATTGTGGTTGACCTGTTGCATTTTTAGTGGTGCTTGTTCCTGCTTTAACATTCCTTGGTTTAACTATAACATCATAACCACCAATATCATTTTTAACTTTACCTATTTGCTTAAACTCTAGTCCTGTACCTATAAGTTCCTTTTCAGCTTCTAAAGGTGTATTATATTGCTGTGGTTTTCCAATCCCCGATGCAAAATCTTTAAGACTTGGGTTTTCAAGTAATTGTAATTCTTCTTGTGATAACTGAGCATAGTCTTGAGCTATAAAGTTATTCTTCATTTTTGGAAGATATCTGCTAGGTATTACAAGTCTATCTGGTGCCCCGGCGTATCCTTCTAAACCTACTCCAGCACTAAATGATGTCGGCCTATCTCCAAAATTTATGTTTCTTCCCTGCACGTCAGCACCTAAAGTACTTTTACCTGCTTTATCAAAACTAAATCTTCTTGTAGCAATCGCATTAGAGTTTTGTGGAAACTGTAATTCATATTTACTTATTATATCATTTAATGCACTTCTTTTAACAGGATCTACACTAGCATATCTTCCTGTAAAAGCGTGAGGATCATGCTGGTACTCTACAACAATACTTCTTTCAGCAGGCGTCATTTTACCGCTGTTAAGAAGTGAGTTAAACATCTCATAACTTTTTTCTTGAGAAAGACCTACTGCAGGACTTCTCCATGCATATGGTATAATAGATTCTCCGGTAGCTATTTCCTTGTAAGCTTTACCAAAGTTGCCAATATCTGTAGGTAAAGACTTAGTTCCTAAAAAGTTTAATGAGTTAAGTGCTGCTTCCCAAAGAACATCTTCTCCTTTACCAGTACCTTTACTCCAAGCTTCTGCTGCTTGACTAAAATCAGAATTAGGATTTAAAAATCCATTGATACCTGCCGCATAAAAAAATGGATTAACAGCACTACCTAATGTAAGACTGGTTCCTAATATAGGCATTGCAAGTGTTGCTGATAAAGCAGGAAGAGATACTATAGCATCTAAAGGTCCAAAAGTTGGTTGTGCTATTCCGTACATATTATGTTCACGAATTGACTCTTGCCTACCCTCCTGAAAATTATTCATTTTTTTCAGAAATTCTGAATTGTCCGCATCAGAACCAGCCCAGAATGCATCTTTTTTCTGTATCTTTAATTGTTTTCTTAAATCCTTTTTTTCTTGTTCATCTTTTGAAAATGCTAAATCAATTGTTGTTTGTGCTACTTTTTCGTCTTCTTGTTGCTGGTTATATACTTTGTTTAAATAATCACTTACGTCAGTATCATTTATCCCACTACCAGCAATAGCT
>Ga0181346_1000109_pt1 | contig 32948 bp, 26 predicted proteins | sample Su13VDMM15DN_FD_130100 | JGI IMG/M metagenome (GOLD analysis project Ga0181346, IMG submission 130100) | Freshwater viral communities from Lake Michigan, USA - Su13.VD.MM15.D.N | ecosystem: Environmental > Aquatic > Freshwater > Lake | place: USA: Michigan | collected 2013-07-15 | reverse complement strand
TTATTTTTGAAGAAGTATCTGATGAAGAAATTAAAAAAGCAGTAGCTGCAGCTTTAAATATTTCACCTGATCAAGTCATAAATCATAACCCCTCAGAAGAAGAAAAAAAAGTAAATGAAATTGGAGTTACTTTAGCTATTACTATTGCTGGTTTAATCCCCCCAGCTCTTAACTTAGCAGGAAATGCAGCTAATAAAGCAAAACAAATGTTTGGTTTAAATGATAAAGAAAAAGAAGTATTAGCTCAATTTAATAAACAAATTACTGAAAAAGAAAAATTAATAGAAAAATTAGATAAAGAAAATAATCCTAGAGAAGAAAAAGAAAGAGAATTATTAGACCAATTAATCGAACAAAGAGATAAACAATTCGGTACTAAATTAGGTAATATGGCTAAACATGCTGCTCATAGCTTACATGAAGCGTATGTATATCCCATTAAAAAAATGCTACAGTTTACAGCTTGGACCTATGAAAAATTTGGCAAAAAAACTAAACTATCAGATGAAAAATATAGAGAAAAAATAGCTAATATAATATACGCTACGGCAATGGTTGGAATAGCAGGATATGCTATACTTTCCCACATAGGACATTTAGCAGGTATTGCTCCTGTAGCTGCATTTATAGCTGATGGTGTTAAAGCTGGAAAAAGTATAGCAGATATAGTTAAAGGTGCTGCTTTATTAATATAAAATAACCCCCCTTTAGATAGTATCTTTAGGCCAAAGCGTTCCCTTAAAAAAGGAGCGCTTTTACTTTCCTTTGTGTTTTTAATATATCTGCATATATGTATAGCAAATGTGCCCAATTCTATGAGGCGCTAAATTAATAAAACTTATTACGCTTCGAAGATTCCTTCACATTAAGCGTATTTCCAAAACAAAAAAACAATTTAGGAAAAAATGGCAACAAACAGAGACTTGCTTAAAGAAGCAATCGCAGATGCTAAAACTGTTAAAGAAACAGCTATTGCAAACGCTAAAGCCGCTCTAGAAGAAGCATTTACTCCCTACCTTAAAGAAAAATTATCCATGAAAATTAATGAAATGGATGAAGCGTATGAAGAGGGTATGGGTGAAAATGTGTATGAAGAAGAGCTGGAAGAAGAAGTTACATTAGATGAACTTTTAGCAGAATTAGAAGAAGGTGAAGACGAAATGGAAGAAAACCTTTTCGAAGCTGAAGAAGAAGAAGAAAAAGAAGAGGAAATGTCTATTGAAGACATGGACGAAAATGATTTGAAATCTTTTATCGAAGACGTTATCAAAGACATGGTTAGCGCAGGGGAACTTGAGGCTGGACATGAAGGTGAAAATGAGGAAGAAGAAGAGGAAGAAGAAATGAAAATGGAACCTGAAGAAGAGGAAGAAGAAGAGGAAGAAGAAGTTGATCTTGAAGAATTACTAAATGAAGATGACTATATGTCTGAATCAAATATTGATCTTGAAGAGCTTTTAGCTGAGTTAGGAGATGATAAAGAATTAGAAGAATCAAATGAAGAACTTGAAGAAGCTATGGCTACAATTGCTGTGCTTAGAAAAGATCTTAATGAAGTTAACTTACTAAACGCTAAATTACTTTACACTAACAAAATCTTCCGTAACAAATCTTTAACGGAATCACAAAAAATCAAAGTTTTAACAGCATTTGACAAAGCAACAACTAAAAAAGAAGTTGAATTAGTTTATGAAACTTTAAATGAAGGATTGAAAATATCTACAATTACAAAATCCCCAATTAAAGAATCATTAAGTTCAGCATCTAAAGCTTTAGGCAGTGCAAAATCAAAACCAATTATCGAAAATGATGCATTCGCTCGTATGCGCGAATTAGCAGGATTAAAAAAGTAAAATTAACAATTTAAAAAACAATTAAAAACAAAAAAAAATGAGTGCAATTCAATCACTATTAGAATCAGCTAACCCATGGAAATCGTTACAAAGCGATGCTGGGAAATTAGCGACCAAGTGGGCTAAAACAGGCTTACTTGAAGGCTTTGGTACAGAAGTAGACAAGAACAACATGGCTATTATCTTAGAAAACCAAGCAAAACAATTAGTAATGGAAAACAGTGCAACTGGAGCTTCTCCAAACGCTGGTACATTTACTGTAGGACAGTCTGAAAACTGGGCAGGTATCGCTTTACCAATGGTACGTAAAGTATTTGGTCAAATCGCAGCTAAAGAATTCGTTTCTGTTCAACCAATGAACTTACCATCAGGTCTAGTGTTTTTCTTAGATTTCCAATACGGAACTGACAAGAATCCATTTGCATCAGGTGATTCACTTTATGGTGCACGTAACGCTAGTGGTCGTTTTCCATTCCAATCAACTGGTACAACTGGTGGTTTATATGGTGCTGGCCGTTTCGCTTACACTACTAACCAATTTTCAGCTTCTCTTCCAGTATCTGGTGCTGCTGTAGTTGCAGCTGGTACAGCTTCTTTAACAACAGCAACTTGGGCAGATGTAAATTTTGACTCAGCTTTATCTGCTTCTGCAGTAGCTAATATTTTCAAAATTACTGTTCCAACAACTACTTTATCATCATTTGACCCGGATGCAGTTCGTGCGTTTGTAGCATTAACAGGTTCATTAGCTACTGTAGCTTCTGCTTTACCTGCATTTACTACTTACAACTACACTGCTGGAACAATTTCGTTCTATGTATCTGCTTCAAGTGGTACTGTAGCTGCAAGTTCATTATTAACTGTTGAATACAACAAAACAACTGCTGATAATAATCGTGGTGATTTTGAAGATACAGCTGCTCCTTCATTCTCAACTCCGAATGCAGAAAGTGCAACTTCAATTGCAATCCCTGAAATCAACATCAAAATGCAATCTCAAGCAATTACTGCTAAGACTAAAAAGTTAAAAGCAGTATGGACTCCTGAGTTCGCACAAGATTTAAATGCTTACCAGAATATCGATGCTGAAGCTGAATTAACTAACATTATGAGTGAATACATTTCAATGGAAATTGATTTGGAGATCTTAGACATGTTAATTGAAGATGCAGCTGCTGCAACTGAATACTGGACAGTATTAAACAACGGTGTTTATAATCCATCTAACGCTAGCGGATTTGATTTCCCAACTTCAACTAGCCAAACAGGATTCTACAACACTCAAGGTGCTTGGTTCTCTACTTTAGGTACTAAAATGCAAAAAGTAAGTAACAAAATTCACCAGTTAACTTTAAGAGGTGGTGCAAATTTCTTAGTATGTTCTCCAACAGTTGCTACTGTTTTAGAATCAATCCCAGGATTTGCTGCTAACTCTAACGGTGATGCTGCTAATATGGAATTTGCAATGGGTGTTCAGAAAGTTGGTGCTATCAACAATCGTTACACAGTGTACAAGAATCCATATATGACTGAGAACGTTATTTTAATGGGCTTTAGAGGTAAACAATTCTTGGAAACAGGTGCTGTTTTTGCTCCATACATTCCATTAATCATGACTCCATTAGTTTATGATCCGAATACATTTACTCCACGTAAAGGTTTAATGACTCGTTACGCGAAGAAAATGTTACGTCCAGAATTTTATGGCCGCATTTATGTATCAGGTTTAACTAGCTTGTAAGCATAAATTACAATAAATAAAAAAGTCGGGCCCGTAAGCTCGGCTTTTTTTGTTCTAAAATATTACACCCATATTTATCAATAAAAGCTATGTCTCAAAATCCAAATGTAGAAGTTTTCACAAACAAGAAAAAACTTAAAGGTCCTATTAAATTTAAAATAGAACTTAACTCAGAACAAAAAGAAGCAAAACAAGCCATCTTAGATTGTCCAGTAGTATTATTAAAAGGAATGGCCGGTAGTGGTAAAACATTAGTTGCATGTCAAGCAGCTTTAGATTTAGTATTTAAAAAAGAAATGGAGAAAATAATTATTACTCGTCCTACTGTATCTAAAGAAGAAATTGGTTTCCTCCCAGGTGATTTAAAAGAAAAAATGGATCCATGGTTAGCTCCAATTTATGCTAATTTATATCTTTTATATGATAAAGAAAAAATCGATAAAATGGTTTTAGAAAATCAAATTGAAGTAGTACCATTTGCATTTATGAGGGGTAGAACGTTTCCTAATGCGTTTGTAATCGTTGATGAATGCCAAAATATAACACACTCACAAACAGAAATGATGTTAGGTCGTTTAGGTAAAGGAGGCAAAATAGTATTTTGTGGTGATTTAGCTCAAGTAGATTTAAAAAGTAAAAAAGATTCAGGTATTGGATTTTTCCCACGCCTAGAAGAAAGAATTAAAGGTGTTAAAATTATTAGTTTAAAGAAAAATCATCGTCATGAAATAGTAGAAGAAATTCTAAAAACATACGAAGAATTTAGAGACTAAAATATTTATAATTATAAAATAACTGTTGTTAAATAAGTTCTTAAAACATACTAATATGAAATTAATGAAAAATTATTACAAACCAACTCCTACAAAATGGAGAAGAATAGGAGATTCATTATTAGCTTGCGCCGCAGTAGTTGGTGGAGGTGGATTAATGGCTTATGATCAATTAAAAGAAGTTTACTCACCACATGAATTAAAAGTAATTATTGGTGCGGTATTAGTTGTTGGTATATTAGGAAAATTCTTAACAAATTTCTTTAAAGAAGATTCTATACCTCAAAATTAATTTACTACAATGAAGACATTTTTTGTTAATATTTATAACAAAATACTCAAATGTCAGCAGGTAGATACTCTTTTACAATAGAACAAGGTTCAACATTAAATTTAGAACTTCAATACAAAGACAGTAACGGAAATTCTGTAAATCTCTCCAGTTATGGAGGTAGAATGCAAATTCGTCCTTCTGTAGGTTCCGCTACTATTTATCTTACATTAAGTAGTTCATTAAACGCAGATGGTACTGGATTAAATTTTAGTGGTTCAAATGGTCAAACATCACCTTCTTCAGGATCAATTGGAATGTATATTTCAGCTGCTTCTTCTTCTGCATTAAATTTTGATATGGGGGTATATGATTTAGAAATATATTCTGGAAGTTTTGTAACAAGAATTTTAGAAGGTCAAATTAAATTATCTAAAGAAGTAACTCGCTAATGTCAAATGGCTGCATAGGACCAATCAACATAATTCCTGATAATAATGAAGTAGTACTACAAGATGTTAATCAGGTAATAACAGTAATAGACAATAACTGTTGTACAACTGTAGACATTACTCAACCAACAACTGCTGTAGTCCAAATATTAACTGGACCTATGGGACAATTCCCAACAGAAGGTCCTTATGGATTTACAGGTTCGTTTGGTATATCTGGTTCATTAATTGTAACAGGAAGTATATCTTCTAATTACATTCAATCTCCATATTTTACAGGTTCATTTTACGGAAACGGAACAGGAATATTCTCAGGATCTTTTAGTGGTTCTATTTCTTCTAACTTACAAGAAGTAACAGATAATGGAGCGACTACAACTAATGTTATTAGTGCTTCTGGTTTAGATACAAATGCTTTAAATGTTTTAGGTAATGTTACTGTAACCGGATCTTTAATAGTAAGTGGTTCAAATACATTTAGAAATATAGGTCCTGCTCAATTTACAGGTTCTACAGATATAACAGGAAGTTTAAGTGTTAATGGAGTAGATTATGAATTTACCTCTGCTTCATTTGATACTAGAATTTTAAACAATTCATCTAGTATATCTCTTTTGTCAGGAAGTTTCCTAAACACATCAGGTTCATTAAGTACTAGGGTAACAGATTTAGAAAGCTTTAGTTCTTCATTAGATGCTACATTTGCTACTGATGCTGAATTAAATGCTGCAACTGCTTCATTAAGTGGTTCAATTTCATATTTAAGTAGTAGCTACTTAGATTCAAGTGCATCATTTAATACTAGAATCTTAGACAACTCATCTAGTATAGCTTTATTGTCAGGAAGTTTCACAAATTTTAGTTCATCATATAGTACAGGTTCATTTACAGGTTCATTTACTGGTTCTTTATTTGGAACTGCATCATATGCTGAAAATGCTTTAACTGCTAGTTATGTTAAGAATGCTCAAACAGCTTCTTACGTCTTACAAGCAGTTAGTGCAAGTTATTCAACAACAGCTTCTTATGTTCAAAATGCACAGACCGCTTCATATATTTTAAATGCAGTTTCAAGTTCCTTTTCATCAACAGCATCTTATTTAAACACATTAAATCAAGATCTTACGTTTAATGGTAATTTAGTATTAAACGGTACAGCATCAATAACTTATTTAAATGTTGCTTATGAATCCTCATCAATAATATACTCTTCAGGTTCTAATCAATTTGGAGATGCTACTAATGATATTCAAACCTTAATAGGAACAGTAAAAGTAAGTGGAAGTTTACAAGTAACTGGAAGTACAAATATACCTAGTATAACAGGCTCATTATTAGGAACAGCAAGTTACGCTATAAATGCCGCTACAGCATCAAATATACTTGGTGGTAAAGCAACACATATACCGTTTTTTATAACGGACACTACATTAGCTACTAGTTCAATATATCAATCAGGATCAACTAGTATAATAATTAATCAAGATGCTAATACAACAGCAAACCCAGAAGCATTATATGTTTGGCAACCAAGTACTTCATCATTTAATGTAATAAGTGGTAAAGGAAACTTAAACAATTACTTACAGTTAAATATACAAAATACAAATCAAGGAGTAACAGCATCTTCAGATGTAGTAGCTACAGCCAATAATGGTAATGAGCTTATTAACTACATTGATATGGGTATCAACAATGAAAACTTCTCAGGAGACATTGGTGGTCCAAACGCTGGATATTTGTATTCTACAGGTCAGCATTTACATATAGGAAATGCATCAAACTTTCCAATTCAATTTTTTGCAGGTGGGCTTGATTCTGATGCTAATAGAAAATTACAACTAAGTCCAAACAACTACCATGAAATGACTGGTTCATTGGATGTTAGTGGAAGTATAGTTGTATTAGATGGTATAACTGGTTCATTACAAGGAACAGCAAGTTATGCAAATAATGCTTTAACAGCTTCTTATGCATCTAATTCCGATTTATTAGACGGAAAAGATAGTAGTATATTTGCAACAACTGGTTCAAATGTATTTATTGGAAATCAAATAGTAACTGGTTCTTTATTTACAACTGGCTCAAATACATTAATAGGTTCTACTACTTTAACAGGTTCATTAAGTATATCTGGTTCGACAGTACAAGTAGGAAATAATACACTTTTAGGCAATACGATTTTATCTGGAAGTATTGTTATATCTAGTTCATTGGCACCTGGTAACTTATCAGCATCAGTAAATATTTTTGGTGATACAGCAGTAACTGGTTTTATCAAATTCAATCCTTACTCTACAAACATAGATACTAGCATATCAGCATCTTATGTTTTTGTTTCAGGTTCTACAAATGACTTGTATTTTTCTCAAAATGGAAATGGATATAATAACACAACTCGTTTGCGTTGGTTAGAAGGAAATTTATATACTGGTTTATTAAATGGAGCATTAATTACAACGGCATCTGCAACTACATTTAATATTAGTAGTGGTTCTGGTGTTATAGTTAGTTTAAATGCTTCATTAAACGATAATCCATACCCAACAATTCAATATGTAAATTGGGGCAACTTAACCAACCAACCATTAACATATAGAACATCATCAGTACAAACATTTGTTGGTATTGATTCTAATGGACAAATAATCCAACAAACAAATCCATGGATTGATGGTCAATATAACACATCAATTTCAGTTGGTACAGTAATACATCAAAATTTAAGTACAATAAATGCTACTATTACTTATCCAAATGTAGCTTATGGTTATAAACAAAGAACATATGACTTTATAAAAGCATTCGGACCATTAAAATTGTCAGGGTGTGTATTAGCTGTAAGTGGTTCATCAACAGGAAGTTTAATAGTAGGAAGTGGAACAGCATTTGCTGATGGTAGAAATTATCAAGTAGATCCAAACAACCCATCATATATAACAGATCAAGGAACAACAGTATCAAAAATATTTAGATACTATGAATCTGGTTCTACTTTTGTTCAAGATACAAATGGTGGATTAGGATATGGAGCAATAGATCCTCTTAACTACAATCTTAATGGAACTCTAACACCAGTACCTGGTACAGGAGCTAATAGAGAATGGTCAATACAACGTGTATTCTGGTATCCAAATAGTGCTACTAAAGGTATAGTTGTATATTATGGTAATGCTACTTATTTAAGTGAAGTAGATGCAGCAGCGAATTTACAATACGAAACATTTAACGAAACACCAAATACACAACAAAATGCCATATATCTTGGAGCTATAGCAGTAAGAAATAATGCAGATTTTACAGATAGTGATTCATATAAAATACTCCCCGCTGGTGTATTTAGAAATATAGGAGGATCTGGAGGGGGGTCAACTGTAACAGCAACACTAGCAACATTAGGTGATGTTACATTATCAGGTTTGACAAATGGTCAACCTTTAGTATACAACACTACTTCTGGTAAATGGCAAAATTTATCAACATTAACAGCTAGTTTAAATGGAAATGCCTCTACAGCTACAAGCGCATCATATGCTTTAACAGCATCTTATGTACAAAATGCATTAAGTAGTTCATATGCTTTAACAGCATCCTATGTTGCTAATGCATCTTCATTTCCATACACTGGAAGTGCTATCATAACCGGTAGTTTAATTATAACTGGTTCTACTATATCAACATTAGGATTTACTGGCTCATTAGAAGGAACTTCAAGTTGGGCTCAAAACTCAATAAGTGCATCATATGCATTAAGTAGTTCTTATTCAACAACATCCATTTCTTCATCATATGCTACATCAGCATCTTATTTAATAGGAGGAGTTGTTAGTGCAAGTTATGCAGTAACATCATCACATGCTACTAATTTTGTAATAGAAAGTACTTTAGCATTAAATGGGACATTAACAGATTCTGCTACTGTAAATTCAAGTATAGTAGGTTCAAACAACTTATTTACTCAGGCAACAGGTTCACGAACATCAGCATTTGGAAAATATACTATATTTAATGGAGCAAATGCAAGAGCAGGAGAATTCATAACAGTATGGAATGGAACAACCACAACTTACACTGATACATCAACAACAGATATAGGAAGTACAGCAGATATTACTTTTGGCTCAATTATAGTAGGAGGTAATATTGAAATAGATGCTGTAGCAACTTCATCAGGTTGGAAAATAAAAATGTTAACTACCTTCATCTAAGCATATTTATATTAGAAATTAGTTGGATAGGGAAAACTAAAAATTATGGCAAACGAATTCATAGCTCGTAACGGGCTCATATCACAAAATAATTCAATCATAACTGGATCTTTAAGTATTGGGGAAAATACCTTAACAACAGGTATATATTCTCATGCAGAAGGTTTAGAAACCATTGCATCCGGTTCACATTCACATGCTGAAGGTAGTAATACTATAGCAATAGGAGATCATTCGCATGCTGAAGGTGTAAGTACAGTAGCAATAGGATCTGATTCACATGCTGAAGGTAGAGAAACTCGAGCAGAAGGTAATTGGTCACACGCTGAAGGTTCAATTACAATAACAGAAGGGAATTATTCACACGCAGAAGGTTCGTCAACAATAGCTATTGGCGATTTTAGTCATGCAGAAGGAAATGTTACTGAAGCAACAGGATTGTATTCACACGCTGAGGGGATTGGTACTCAAGCAGGAGGAGAAGGTCAACATGCAACTGGAAGATATAATATTCTAGGCAATACTACTTCACTATTTGTTATAGGTAATGGATTGGATAACGAAACTAGATCAGATGTGTTTAGAGTATCTGGTTCATCAGTACAAGTAACAGGATCATTAAACGTAACTCAAGGAATAACTGGTTCACTATTCGGTACCGCCTCATATGCAGAAACAGCCTCATATATAAACCCACTCAACCAATTTGTAATAATAACTGGATCTTTGGCACAGGGAGACACAGTTACAGTAACAGGTATATATTCTCATGCTGAAGGTAATTTTACAATAGCAGTAGGTGATTACTCACACGCAGAAGGACTTAGTACAACTGCAACTGGGTATTATTCACACGCAGAAGGTTCAGGTGCAATATCATCTGGCTCGTATTCACACGCTGAAGGTGATGGTACAATATCGTTGGGTAATCATTCACATGCTGAAGGTCAGTTAACTGTATCACTAGGATTAGGTTCACACGCTGAAGGTTCTAGTACTCAAGCAATAGGAGATTATTCACATGCTGAAGGTTCTACAACTCAAGCAGTAGGTAACTCTTCACACGCAGAAGGTTCTTCAACAGCAACAGGAGGTACAAACGGATATCTAGCTACTTCAGTAGCAGCAGGTTTAGTTATTTTATCTGGATCGTATGGAGATGTATCAGGAGATTATCCATCAGGAAATTATTTATATCTAAACGATGCTGATTATGATGGTGTGTTTATTTCAACTTCTGGATTAATTAGCTCATCTTCATTTAATGGAACTGAAACCGAAATATTTTTAATAAACACTAGCATTACAACCACTACAGCAGTTGTTGGAAATATAAATAATGGATCGAACAATTGGGCCGGCGATCAAATATACAAAAGTAATTACTCACATGCTGAAGGTAATTTAGCAAGATCCTTAGGACAAACTTCTCATACAGAGGGCGACACTACTCAAGCAATAGGATATGCTTCGCATGCAGAAGGTGTAAATACGTTTGCAATAGCAGATGGGTCTCACGCTGAAGGAAATTCAACTCAAGCAATAGGAAATCATTCACATACTGAAGGGTATATTACACAAGCTATAGGATATGCTTCACACGCTGAAGGAAATTCAACTCAAGCCATAGGAGATTATTCACACACTGAAGGTGAAGGTACAATAGCATCAGGATCTTTCCAACACGTATCAGGCAAATTCAATACTCATGGAGATGACACTTCATTATTCATAATAGGTAATGGAGTAGATGATACTACAAGATCAGATGTGTTTAGAGTATCTGGTTCTATTGTGCAAATAACTGGATCGTTAGATGTAACTCAAGGAATAACAGGTTCATTATTTGGAACTGCATCATATGCTCTAACAGCATCTTTTGCTTTAAATGGTGGTGGCTCTACAGATACTGGTTCCTTACTAACAACAGCCTCAATATCATTAAATACAATTACTTTTACAAAAGGAGATGGAAGTACATTCCCAATCACTGTAAACACAGGATCAGGTGGTGGAGGTGGAGGAAGCAGTGCAGCATCAAACTTATTTAATTACTATAACTTTATATAAAAACAAAACAATATGGCAGCAAATACAACACCAATATTTACATTAGTAGCTAACAAAGGTATTAATACCGGACTTAGATTAACAACAGCAAACACAACACGTGATTTATCAACCACTACAAATGGTGGTTTACTATTTACAGCAGGAGCAAGTGGTAGTAGAGTAGAAGCAATTGATTTTGTACACTCAGCGACATCACAAACTCAAGCATCTATTGCGACAGTAGGTAGAGTATTCTTATGTGATAGTGCAATTGGAGGAAGTCCAAGATTAATAAAAGAAATTGCTTTAACAGCAGTAACTCCATCAGCAATAGCAATAGGAGCAACATTTACAATGACATTTACCACACCTTTGTTTTTAGCAACTGGTAAACATTTATGGGCAACAATTAGTGCAACACAAACAACAGGTCAATATGACATTAACTGTTATGGTGGAGATTATTAATAAATAAAAATATAAATTATGACTTATAAAATTTTAAGTACTCAAGCAAACGAAGAAACAATTACAACAACTGTTGAATATAATTTTGATGGTGTAATAGTAACAGTAGATATTCCACATTTTATGCCTCAAAACGAAGCAGACATAGAAACAGGAATATTAAATAGAGCTGCAAGTGAAAAAAGAAAACTTGATGCTATCGAATTAAATAAAACAATATTACCAAGTATTGTAATTGGAGAAGAAAAACCTATTTAATAGTTATGAAACCATTATTTTGTAATAAATGTCATAAGAGAATTGTTCCACCTAAATTTTTAATGGGGCAAAATATTAATGTACAAAATGCTATGACTTTAAATTGTGGAGATCCAAAATGCACAGGTCATGTAAAATATTTACCAACTAAAAAAGATTAAGTAAATGGCTGTAAGAACTGTATCAAATACTGGAGGTAACTGGAATGCGACAACCGCTTGGACAGGTGGTGTGGTTCCCATTATAGGAGACACAGTAAACTTTACAGCTACATCTGGTAATCTAGTTATTAATGTATTAACTGCAGTATTAGGTGGAATTGATTTTAGTAATTATATAGGAACAATAACTTTTAATAATAGTATTACATCAAATGGTGTAATTAATTTAGGAACTGGTGGATACACACAAGCTGGAACTGAGGGATTGTTTATAGGAAATAGTGGAACAGCTACACTCAGTGGTACAACAGTTTGGAGTAGAAAACTTCAATTTCAAGGGACCAATGTTACTACAACATTGAGTAATAATATTACAACAACAGGTGCGATAATTTTAAATGCAACAACATCCAACGTTATTAACGGAAATACTTTAAATATAGGTGGAAATTTAACAGTAATAAGCACCGGTACTATATCTGGTACAACATCAATTGTTTTTAATGGAACTGGAACTTGGTCACACACCGCTGCTGGTATTATTCAAAACAATATTACAATTAATACCGCAGGAACACTAACAATAGGTACTAACATATATTATAATACAGGTACGCTTACTTACACAGCAGGTACAGTAACAACTACAGGAAGTACTTTAAATATAAGTGCAGCAACCACTATAAATACAGGTGGTATGGGTACAACTACTAATGCTTGGAATAATGTTATATTAACAGTAGCAGCCACATTTATCATTGCATTATCATCAAATCTTAACACTACAGGAACACTAACTATAACTTCAACAACCTCAGCACAAACATTAAGTTTCAGTGGTGTAGGTTTACTAAATCCTTCTGGGTCGTTGGCTCTTAATTTAAACTCTACTAATAGTGCAACTTTCACTATAACTATTCCTAACACTTTAACAGTAGCAAATCTTATATTTAATTGTGGTACTAACAACTTAGGTGTAATAACATTAAATGGTAATTCAATAAATATAACAGGTAATTTATCACAAACAAATGCAACATTTATTGTAGTTTTAGCAGGAACAACATCACTTAATCTTACTGGAACTGGTACTTGGTCAACTGTTAATACCGCAGGAAGCGGTATACGAAATAGTATGACAATTAACACAGCTGGTACCATAACAATAACTGGTACTATTTACTACAACACAGGAACTTTAACCTATACCACAGGGACAGTCACAACTACAGGAAGTACGTTATTTGTAGGTTTAAATACTACATTAGCAACTGGTACATTAAATTGGAATAATATTATATTTGCTGGTGTTAGTACAATAACTATAACAACTAACTTAAATATCTTAGGAAACTTAACAACACAAACTAATGCCGTAACCATCAATGGATTGTTTAATATAAATGTTAGTGGTAATTTAGCTATTAACACAACAACGAGTGGTACTTCAACTATTAGATTAATAGGAACAGGAACTTGGTCTCACAGTACGATCGTATATTTGAGTAATTCTTTAACTATAGTCACAGCAGGAACAATTACAGTAAGTGGAAATATATACTATGCAACCGGAATTTTAACACATACATCTGGAACTGTAATAACAACTGGTAGTACTTTAAATATCCTCAATACTACTACTTTAAATACTGGTGGTGTTACGTGGAATAACGTTACAATAACCGCAGGAACAACTACTACTATCACGTTATCATCAAACTTAAACGTTCCAGGAACATTATCATTTGTTTCTACAGGAAATGGTTTTATTTTAAGTTTTAGTGGGGCGGGCACATTAAATCCTTCAGGTCCTTTAAGTTTAACAGTCAATTCAGTCACTGGTGCAACTTTTACTATAAATATTCCTACAACATTAACCATAACTAATTTAACATCTGTTAGTGGTATTAACAATGCAGGAATAATAACATTAAATGGTAATTCAATAAATATAACAGGTAATCTATCTTTTCCTGGTTCGTTTACACTCACATTAGGAGGTACTACATCACTTAATCTTACTGGAACTGGTACATGGTCATCAAGTTTAAACATCATAACGGTTCAAAACAACTTAACTATAAACACAGCTGGTACTATAACAATAAGTGGAAATGTGTACTATAATACAAGAATACTTACTTACACAGCAGGTACAGTCACAACAACCGGAAGCACTTTAAACATAAGTGCAGCAACCACCATAAACACAAATACTCTAAATTGGAATAATGTAACTATTGGTAATGGTACATCAACATTAACAAGCAACTTAAATATTTTAGGTAATTTAGCAACAACAGCTGTGGCCACAGTAATTAATGGTTTATTTAACATTAATGTTGGAGGTAATTTAACAATTAATACTACATTGGGTGGAACAGCAACAATAGTGTTAAATGGTACAGGGACATGGTCACATGGAGCCGCTTTTTATCTATCAAACCCACTAATATTCAATACAAGTGGTACAATTACAATAAGTGGTACTGTTTATTTTAGTAGTGTCGGTTCTATAATATATACATCCGGGACAGTTATATCAAACGGTAGTACCTTACAAACAAACGCAGGAACAATATCCACAGGCACTATGTTATGGAATAATATACTATTTGCAACTAATGGTTCTAGTGTAATGTCTATTGGTTCTAATTTATATGTAAATGGTACATTTACAATAGGAGGTAATGGAACAGTTAGTGGAGCATTTAATATCTATTGTAATAACTTTACTATAAATAATAGTACATCAGGAGGATCTGTAGTTGCAGCGACAATGTCTCAAATTGTCTATGTTTATAATACATTAACATTTGGTTTTTCATCCAGCGGTACAGGTTCAAATGGTGCTACATTTTATGTAAATGGAAATTTAGCATTAGGTAATGGTGGTGGAAATGGAGGGACATCACAAGTAATAATGACTGGTACTGGTACTATAACAGGAACTAATGGTTTTAACCATCCTTTAACTATTAACTCATCGGGTGTTATAACATTTTCTACTACATTTACTATAAGTAGTACCTTTACTTACACTTCAGGTATTGTTAAAGCTAATACAACAACATTAACATGTGCACCAGTTTCTGGACAAACACTTATAGGTATGAATAAAATAGCATGGAAAGCTGTAGTTTTAACATCTGGTCAAACATTTACAATGAATGAGTTTTTTAGTGGAAGTCCTAGTGTAAGAACCAATATTACTCCATCATCAACAACAAACTACATAATCACATTCCAAAACAGATTTGAAAAATTCTCTAAATTTGTAAAAGTAAATAGAGCAACAATATCAACACCAGGACAACTAACAGTAACAACGTATAAAGGAAATCAATTAAATAACGTAGGTATAAAGTTTGCTCCTAATAACATAAACAATGGACTAGCTAAAAACAATCCAAGTGTTCAACCAACTCCTACATACGGATTACAACCAACTTTTTTAATGGCAGATCCTACTTTAAGTTAATATTTACTTTTACCATATTTATAATAAAATATAAATCATGGCTAACATTCCTATATATCCAGGTAGCTCGTCGTTTTTTCCAGGTAACACACCCTTTGGATTTTACGACAATGACTATCAATTCCAAGTTGATGCAGATAAAGTAACTACTTTTTGTGCTCGAAGACTAGGATACCCTATTATGGATGTTGAATTACAAGATTTAAATTTCTACACAGCATTTGAAGAATCAATTACTATTTATGGAAATGAATTATATGCATTTCAAGTAAGAGATAACTTATTAAATGTAATTGGTGCTCCTACCTCATCAAATATGAATCACGCAATCATAACTCCATCAATGGCTGGTGTTATTAGATTATCACAACAATATGCTGAAGAAGTAGGAACAGGAGGAAATGTAAATTGGTATAGTGGTTCAATTGAAATGACTAATTACCAACAAGATTACGATTTAGGAGCTTGGGCAATAGAAAACAACATAACAGGAGGAATAGAAATAAAAAGAATATTCTGGCAACCAATTCCAGCAGTTAATCAAGTATGTAACTTGAATATGTTCTCAGGATTAGGAGGAGTACCTGCAGTTGGAACTTATGGATTGTTTGGATCAACCGGATTTTTAATGTACCCAACAAGTTTATTAGTACAAACAACTCAAGCAGTTGAAATGCAAAACCAAATTTCACTACCTGATTTTACATTTGAATTAATAAATAATAAATTAAGAATATTTCCTATTCCAACTCAAGATGGAGATAGAATATGGTTTCAATATCTTAGTATAGAAGAAAGATTAAATAGTGTTATTGGAAATGCACCTGGAGCAGTAACTAATGCCTCAAATGCTAACTTTACAAATCCAAAATATACACAAATTAATTCAATTGGTAGACAATGGATATTTGAATATACATTAGCATTATGTAAAGAAATGTTAGGATATGTTCGTGGAAAATACACTCAAGTACCTATTCCTGGTAAAGAAATTACTTTAAATCAATCAGACTTAATTACAGCTGCAACAGCAGAAAAAACATTATTGATTGATAGGTTAAGAGTGTATTTTGATGAAACTTCAAATCAAAAATTATTAGAAAGAAAACAAGCAGAATCAGTAGCTCGTCAAAGTGAATTAGGACAATCACCAATGACAATTTTTATAGGATAATATGGCAATTTTTGGATCAAGTAGAGACGCATCATTCCTAAGAGGAATGAGTAGAGAGGTAATGGGAAACGTTATCTCACAACAATGTGCTTTTTACAAATACAAACTATCAGAAACTGTTATAAACATGTATGGAGAATCTTCAGGAGGTAAATTTTTTGGAGGTCCTATTTTGTTTAATGCTTTAATAACTATTGGAGATAATGTGAGTCCAACAAGTGAATTAGGTGTAAACTTTGATTGGCCTATGTCATTTTCATTTTTAAGAGATGATTTAGTAGATGCAAACGTGCATCCTGAAGTAGGAGACGTTATATTATATCAAGAAAGTTATTGGGAAGTAGATAATACAATTATAGGACAATTCTGGGGAGGTAAAGATCCTGATTATCCAATGGAACCAAATCCATTAAATCCTGGATTAGCAGAGTTTGGATATAATGTTTCTGTGATATGTGAATGTCATTACGTGCCAGCTGATAGGTTAAATATTATTAGAACAAGATTATTATAATGGCTAAAAATAGTAGAACACCCATTCCAAAAACTCAAAGAGAACTTAGTATTGAACAACACACTGCTTATAGTTCTGAGGTAGGAAATCCTAATACGTCAAATGATCTTAATAGAGGAAATCAAATTTCTTTTAATGGAGATTCTACTAAACCGTTTTCAATAGGAATTCAAGATATTGATGAGGCAGTTTTTTACTATTTTAAAAATGTAATTAAACCATTTGTTTTACAAAATGGAGAAAGAATAGAAGTACCTATTATTTATGGTTCACCTGAAAAGTGGGCTTCATTTCAAAAGTCAGGATACTTTAGAGATTCTCAAGGTAGAATTATGATGCCAATCATCATGTTCAAAAGAGACAATGTAGAAAAAGTAAGATCAATTGCAAATAAATTAGATGCAAACAATCCACACAACATATCAATAGTTAAAAAATCATATTCGTCTAAAAATGCATATGACAATTTTAGTGTATTAAATAATGTTAGACCACAAAAAGTAAATTATGCAGTTGTAGTCCCAGATTACATTACTGTAACTTATAGTTGTGCTATCAATACTTATTACATGGATCAGCTAAATAAAATCGTTGAAGCAATTGAATACGCTTCAGATTCATATTGGGGTGATCCAGCACGTTTTCAGTTTAGAGCGATGATTGATTCGTTTGCTATTAAAGCAGAACTTGCAGATAAAGAGGAAAGAACAGTAAGTAGTACTTTTAATATTAAAATGAATGGATACATAATCCCAGACGTAATACAAAAAGATATGACTGCATTAAAGAAAATTCCTGATGTAGTTAAAGTAGTAGTAAGTGAGCAAGTAGTAAACAATATAAATAATACAAACAATAATCAATAAAATCTATGACAACAAAAGTTTTGACACAAGAAGAATTACAATTATTAAAATCAATTCAAGAAAAACGCCTTCAATTAACTGAACAATTTGGTATTATTGAATTAAGATTTCAAGAACTTGAATTACAAAAAGAATTTCTTAAAGAAGAATTAAAAAAGTTACGAAAAGAAGAAACTAACATCGGCGAAACTTTACAACAAAAATATGGTGATGGAACAATCAACCTTGAAAAAGGAGAATTTATAGGCGTCTAATATTTTTAATGTGTTTTGCTATATTTATAATAAAATTAAATAAACAAACACAATGGCAGAAACTTTAATATCACCCGGCGTCTTAGCAAGAGAGAACGATTCATCTTTTGTATCTAAAAGACCGGTTACAGTAGGAGCAGCAATTATAGGCCCAACAGTAAAAGGCCCAGTAGAAGTTCCAACAGTAGTAACTACGTATAATGAATATGTTAACAAATTTGGTACCACTTTTGTAAGTGGAAGCACAAATGATAGCCAAACATATACATTTCTTACTTCAATTGCTGCATACAATTACTTTATTAATGGAGGTCAATCCTTATTAGTGGCAAGAGTAGTATCTGGATCTTATACAGCGGCTACTAGTTCAGCTGCAACAAATTACTTTACTTCATCTTCTTTTACATTACAAACGCTTTCTGAAGGTGCTTTAATGAATAGTAGTTGTACCGAAGTTAGTGGTGCATTATTAGCAAGTGGATCTAAAGACAACGTAAGATGGCAAATTGTAAATTCAAATACTTCATCAGGAACATTTGATTTATTAATTAGAAGAGGTGATGACAATTTATTACAACCTGTTATTTTAGAAACATGGACTGGATTAAATTTAGATCCTAATTCAAATAACTACATTTCTCGTGTAATTGGAGATACAGTTGAAAATTATGTAGCAGGAAACAATTATGATATTAATCAAATTGAATATTCTGGTTCATATGCTAATAGATCAAATTATGTAACTGTAAAACAAGTAATTTATACAACTCCAAATTTCTTAGATAATAATGGAGTAGCAAAATCACAGTTTACAGGTTCTATTCCTACGAATGCAAGTGGTGCTTTTGGTGGTGCAGTTGGTATTATTAAAGGTGGAGCTAATTTTTATGATAAAATTGACGAATCTACAAATTCACAAGGATTAGTAGCAGATAATTATGACAACATGATTAATTTGTTAGCTAATACTGATGACTATAAATTTAATGTATTATTAACACCTGGTTTATATGATCAAGGAAATTTCGCAGGTAAAGTAAGTACTATTATTGCAAATACTCAAAATAGAGGAGACAATATTTATGTATTAGACCCAGTAGGATATAGTGTTAGTACTATATCAAGTGTAGTATCTGCAGCCGCAACAAGAAATACTTCATATGCAGCAGAATATTGGCCTTGGTGTCAAGTTGTTGAACCTAGTACAGGTGATAACGTATGGGTTCCAGCTTCAACAGTAATAGCAGGTGTTTACGCTTACAACGATACAGTAGCAGAACCTTGGTTCGCACCAGCAGGTATTAATCGTGGTGGTTTATCTACAGTGATTAGAGCTAAATTAAAATTATCTCAAACTCAACGTGATACTTTATACACAGGAAAATTAAATCCAATCGCTACATTCCCTGGAACAGGTGTTGTAGTATATGGTCAGAAAACATTACAAACAGCAGCATCAGCTCTTGATCGTGTAAATGTTAGAAGATTATTAATTGCTTTAAAATCATATATTTCTCAAGTAGCAAATAATTTAGTATTTGAACAAAATACAATTGCTACAAGAAATCAATTCTTATCACAAGTGAACCCATATTTAACAAGTGTTCAACAAAGACAAGGATTATATGCATTTAAAGTAGTAATGGATGATACAAACAATACTCCAGATGTAATTGATCGTAATGAATTAAGAGGTCAAATTTACTTACAGCCTACTAAAACAGCTGAATTTATTTACTTAGATTTCAACGTTACACCAACTGGAGCTAGCTTCCCAGCATAATAAAAAATAAATATCTTCCCTCTGAAAAATGAGGGGAGATTTTAAAAACACACATATTTATAATAAAATAAAACAAAAATAAAATGGCAATATTAGACCCAAACGAAATATTTTTCACAGCATTTGAACCGAAAGTAAAAAATCGATTCATTATGTATGTTGATGGTATTCCTTCATACACAATTAAGAAAATTGGTGCTGTAGGAGTAACAATGGACGAAATTAAATTAAATCACATTAATGTTTACCGTAAAATTAAAGGTAAAGCACAGTGGGATGATATCGAAATGACTTTATTTGATCCTATCACACCATCAGGTGCTCAAGCTGTAATGGAATGGGTACGTTTACATCATGAATCAGTTACTGGTCGTGATGGTTACTCAGATTTTTATAAGAAAGATGTAACTATTAACGTATTAGGCCCTGTAGGTGATATCGTATCAGAATGGATTATTAAAGGTGCGTTTATTAAATCTGCTAAATTTGGTGATTACAGTTGGGATGATGAAAATGCAGCTCAAGAATTATCAGTAAATTTAGGAATGGATTATTGTATCTTGAATTTCTAAAATTAATAAAAAACAATTTAAAAGAACTCACCTTAAACTTGGTGAGTTCCTTTTTTGTTCGTATATGTATATCAAAACAAGTTACATTAAATAAAAGCTATGGAAAAAAACATCCCAACAGAAATTATCGATTTACCTTCAAAAGGCTTATTGTACTCACCAGAAAATCCATTATCAAGTGGTCAAATTGAAATGTGTTACATGACCGCAAAACATGAAGATATTTTAACTAATCAATCCTATATTCAAAAAGGAACAGTATTAGATAAATTATTACAAGCATTGATAGTATCTAAAATTAATTACAACGATTTAGTTACGGGTGATAAAAATGCTATTATGGTAGCTGCTCGTATTTTAGGTTATGGTAAAGATTATACATTTAATTATGATGGTAACGAATATACAGTTGACTTAACAACAATTGATAATAAACCATTTGAACATGCTAATAAAGGTGTTAATGAATTCAATTATACTTTACCGTCTACCAACACAAACATCACTTATAAAATCCTAACTCATGGTGATGAACAAAAGATACAAGCCGAATTAGACGGCCTTAAAAAAATTAATGCTAATTCGTCTCCAGAACTTTCCACACGTTTAAAATACCTTATTACATCAGTAAATGAAGATCGAGAAACAAAAACAATTCGAGAATTCGTTGACAATCATTTGCTAGCTCGAGATTCGAGAGAATTAAGAAAGCACGTTAAAGAAAACCAACCAGATGTTGATTTAACTTTTTTTCCCACCAGTGATTCAAATAGAGTCGATATACCAGTTGGGATTAAGTTTTTTTGGCCTGACTTCTAGTACCGCAGCACAATCTCGCGCTAATTTATTTTCCCAAATTCATGAAATTTGTTTTCATGGTAAGGGTGGATATGATTGGAATACAATCTATGAAATGCCTCGTTGGCTTCGTTTATTTACTTTTAATAAGATTAAAGAATTTTATGATAAAGAAAATGAAGCAACAGAAAATGCTTCCTCAAAAGGTGGTGGAAATAAATCCACATTAATAGATCCTTCAGGTAATGTAAATCGTGAAAATTGGAAAGGTGTACCTCAAAAGGTTACACCTGGTCCAAAACCTAAAACTTCCTACAAATAGTTAATATTTATAGTAAATAAATACCTTACATAATGGCTACCCCTCAGGATGAAATAAATGCTTTAAAAGCAAAAATTGAACAACAGCTTAAATCTAATGCACTTTCTGCTCAGCAAGTAGCAAACCAAACAGCATCATATAATGCTATATCAGGATCAGTTAATGAATTAGAAAGATATAGAACTCTTTTTAAAGATATTAGTGTTATTATTGATGATGTTGCCGATAGTTTAGATTTTATGACTAAATCATTTATGGCAGATGTAGCTCATTTAACTAAGGGTAAATCTCTTTTAAATGATCATAAATCAGCTATGAGTAAATTAGCTAATATAGCTAAAGAAACATTAGATGTAAGATTAGGAGAACAAGCTATTGATGAAAAGAGATTTAAAAAACTTCAAGAACAAGCTAGAAAACAAATAGATATTTTAAAATCTGTTAGAGATCAATATATAACAGAAGGAAAAAATACAAGTGAAATACAAGCTCAAATTGATACTACTGAAAATTTATATAAAGGTTTTTCAAAAGTAGAAGAAATTAATAAAAAACTCAATAAACAATTAGGAGCTGCTCCAAAATTAGTAGCAGGTATAGATAAAGCATTTCAAAAACTGGGCCTCCCAGATTTGGGCTTTAGTACAGCTTTAGATGAAACAAAACAATTAGGTCAAGAGGCTGCGGCACAAGGAGATGAGGCTTTTAAGAAATTTTCCCCAATGAAAACCCTTACCGGAAAAATATGGGATAATTTTAAAGGAATGTTTACTACTGCCAATATTTTACAAGCAAGTATTGGACTTTTTATTGAAGCTCTTATTACTGGAGATAAAGCCACTGGTGATTTAGCTAAAACATTTAATATAACATATGATTCTGCGACTAACATAAGAGAAGAACTTATAGAAATAGGCAACATCTCAGGTAATGTAGCTTTAAATGCTAGAGCATTACAAGAATCAATGGTTGCTATAGGTGTAGCTTTAGGTTCAAATGCTAAATTAAATAAAGAAGATTTAATAACATTTACTGAATTAAGAGAAATGGCCGGGTACACTAATGAAGAATTAGTAGGTATTCAAAAACTAACATTAGCAACCGGAGGTAATTTAAAAGATAATGTAAAACAGTTTTTAGGAACAGTATCTGCTTTAAATGCTCAAAATAAATTAACTGTAAATGAAAAACAATTATTAAAAGAAGTATCAAACACGTCAGCAGCTATTAAATTGTCAGTTGGTGGAACAACTAAAGGCCTAGCAGAAGCGGCATTTCAAGCAAAACAATTTGGTATTAATTTACAACAAGCTGATCAAATAGCTGAAAAATTATTAGACTTTGAATCTTCAATTACAAATGAATTATCAGCAGAATTAATTACTGGTAAAAATTTAAATTTAGAAAAAGCAAGATTATTAGCACTAAATAATGATATAGCAGGTGCATCTGCAGAAATATTAAAACAAGTAGGAGGTACAGCTGAATTTACTAAAATGAATCGTATTCAACAAGAAGCTTTAGCAAAAGCAGTTAATATGAGTAGAGAAGATTTAGCAGCTTCATTAGTTGAAAGAGAAGCTTTATCAGCAATAGGAGTAAAAGATGCAGCCGCAGCAAAAGTAAAATTTGATTTATTAGTTAAAGAAAAAGGATATGCAGCTGCAGTAGCAGAATTAGGAGATGAACAGTATGCTAATCAATTAAAACAACAATCTATTCAAGAACGTTTTAATCAATCTGTTGAAAAACTAAAAGAAATATTTATTTCAATAGCTGAACCCGTACTAAAAATAATATCTCCAATAGTAGATATTCTAATACCTGCTATAAGCACAATACCTCTTCTTCTTCAACCGGTTTTTGATATATTTAATGGAATTAGTGGTATATTAACTGGTGGGTGGGATAAACTAAATGGCTGGACTAAAACTATGGGAGTTATAGGACTAGCAGCTGCCGGAATTCTTATAACTACTAAAGCTATATCATTTTGGACAGGAAGAAAACTTTTCTTTGATGGTCTTATATATGAATTTGGAATAGCCCAATTAGCATTAGAAGGAGCAAAAAAACAAGGTATTTTTGGAACTATTGGAGCCATGGTTGTAGCATTAGGAGTACAGATGGGGATATTAAGTGCATCTATGGCTACCAACGCCGCCGTAACTTTTGGTATTGGAGTAGCGGTAGCGGTAGCAGCAGCATTAGCAGGTATAGCAGCTATAAGATCCGTAGCTACAAAACCAGCACAAGTATCTGATGGTGAAATTAATTCTAGTGGAGGATTAGTAGTATCTAAATTTGAAAAAGGACAACTACAACCTGTAGCTCAAGGTATTAAAGAAGATAATGTTATATTTACTACAAATAAAGTTAAACAAGGTAAAGATATGGCATTTAGTGGTAATAAAGGCTCAATTAATTTTGACATGAGTGAAACAAATTCACTTTTAGGAAAACTAATAAACAAAGAAAGCTCAGTATATATGGGTACTACAAAAGTTGGTAACGCAATGACTATTGGTTCATATAAAATCCAGTAATTAATAATATTTATAATAAAAAACATAAAACCATGGGACTTTTAGATAAATTAACAACAGCAGGATCACCATATTCATATGGTAGTGGTACAACTCCAACCGTAAATCCAGGAGCAACACAACAATCAAAACTACATACTGATGGTAACCAACCAGGATATTCAATTAATGGATCTGGTTTTTCAACAGTAAATGCTGCATTTCAAGCGTATAACGATGGTGTAAACAATATTTTACCTCAACCATCACAACTAGACTTAAGTGGAGTTACACCAGTACAATACACAGATAACCTACCAGGGTAATGGCTCTTATAAATTTATTAACAGATTTAAGTAGTTTCTACCATGACAACCCATTTCATCAAAAATATAAGGGCTCTTCAAATTCCTCTACTCCTCCAAATGCTGTAGCTAAAGGTAATTTTGATCAAAAATCTCTTAAGTTTGGTCATGATAGAATTGGTGGGGGTTCTTCAAATCAACCCTACATCAAATCCCCTATCCCTGACAAAATAGGAGAATATGGCTTTTTAAACACCGACTTTATATTAAGGGGTGGGAGTAAAGCTATCACTAATTCTCTTACAGATGTTGGAAGATTAACAAAATATTTTACAGATGTAAGAAATCCAAGTGGGCTTTTATTTGTTGCCAAACAGAATTTGCTTTCTAGAATGGCAGTTCGTACTCAAGCTAGTGGATTTTTATTAAATGAAGGAGTATATACTCCTTTAAGTACATTAATTGAGGCAGGAGGTGTGGCATTTGGTTTACATGTTAATAAACAAGGTATAAATCCATTTGGTGGAATTGGAGGAATAAATACATATTCTGAAGCAACTGAACAATCAAAATCAGAAGTTGGTTGGGAAATAAATGATAGATTAACAGTATTATATAATTTTAAAATAGTTAATGAAGACCCAGTATATAATCTTAAAGGAATAAAAGTTAATTCTGGAGGAGTAAATGTATTAAGCTACTCTGGTGGGCCGGGTTCTTTTTTAGGTATTGGTAAAACAAATATCAAATTTGCAGGATCAAGTGCTAGTGAAAGAACAGGCTTAAATAACCCAAACCTAAAAGGTTCAAGTTTTTTTAATGGACAATCTACTAAATACGGAACATTAAACCAAGATTACTCAGTTTTTAAAAAACCTACATATACAAATATTAATGGTACTTATTTATTAGGAGTTAGTAGAATTCAAGGTATAGAAATATCAAAAAATGGATTCAATGTTGATGGTCAAGTAGTTGGTGAATTTCGTCAAGTAGGACAACTAAATACTGTAGATAAAAATGTATCTGGCTCTACTATAAATTCTTACAACTCAGTATATACACAACAACAGTTAAATAGTATACCTAAATCTAAATCAGATATAGGTGAGTCATCATATATAGGAGGGATAAATAGTGAGAATAATGTAACAACCCCCGGTGATTTTAGAAGCTTACTAAGAAAAAATCTAAGCGACATCCAGAAAGTTTACCAAAAAGGAGTAGGAAATTTAACAAATGCACCTAATTATACTAAAGAAAATATTGAAACAAGACTATTTTTAGGAGACCCAGGAAATAGAAATGGAAAAAATTTAACTTCATATACTACAGGATCAGGAGGCTCATATTTTGGAGCAGCATCACCAGAATCATATGATATGGTAACTGCATCTGAAATAAATGATGATTTTCAAAATGATTTAGTAAAATTTAGAATAGAGGTTATTGATAACGATACTCCATCTAACACTACTAAACTACAATTTAGAGCATTTTTAAATACAATATCAGATCAATATTCCGCTGATTGGAATCCAACAAAATATTTAGGAAGAGGTGAAAATTTCTACACTTACGGTGGATTTGACAGAAAAGTTTCATTATCTTGGACTGTAGCTGCTCAATCGAAAAAAGAACTTATTCCAATGTATAAAAAATTAAATTACTTAGCATCAGTTTGTGCTCCAGATTATAGTGAACAGGGATATATGAGAGGAAATTTAGTTAAATTAACTATTGGAGGATATTTTTATGAACAGTATGGTATTATAACTGGATTAAGTTATGAAATGAATGATGATAGTGCTACTTGGGAAATAGGAATTAATGATAGTTTTGATAACTTTAATAGTGACCCGTCAGTAAAAGAACTACCACATTTAATTAAGGTATCTTCATTTAACTTTATTCCAATTCATGATTTTGTACCAAGAAAAGTTCGAGCTTTAACAAATACAACTGAAAGATTTATAGCGTTAGAAGCAAATGGACAAAATAATTACTAATGAACAGATATCAGCCCATAACAATTATTAAATCGGATAATAAACCGATATATCAAACTACTCGATACCCAGAAGTACCGTTGTCTGATGAGGATACTTACGTTTATACGTCGCAAGGAGATAGATTTGATGTATTAGCAAATCAATATTATGGTGATCAATCGTTATGGTGGATTATATCTATTGCTAATACAGCTATAGCAGGAACATCTTTGCCATCAGATTTAACTCAAGATTCATTAGTTATACCTGAAGGAATACAAATACGAATACCAGCAAATTATGTTGAGGTATTAAATAGTTTTAAACAATTAAATAGTTTTTAAAAAATGAATATATTAGGTGAAGGATTCCCAGACGCTATTATAGATCAAGTACACCAACGCCAAAAAAGATATGGGGCTGGATATACTGGTACTCAAAGATCAGCTGAAGAATTAGTATACTTAAATGCTAATACATCTTGGTGTAAATTAGTATCCTCAGTAGACATTGAAGATATAAAAAATATTGTAAATCAATCTTTATCTGGTCTTCCTAATATGGTTGGTAGTAGTTTAGCCGAAAAATTTGTTTTGTTTAATGGAGTAAATGATGATGGTTCTGGTGATAATCAAAGATCAGGAGTGGCTAGCTCAAATACTATTTTAGGTTACAACAATGCTTATGGTATTGGAGGAAATGATTTTGGTATTCGTCCTATGATGGGTATCCAATCAGCTAATATCAAACACGAAAACAGAGGTTCAATAAGAAGAGCAACAGTAAAAATAAAAGCATTTAACAAAGTTCAATTTGATATTATAGATGTTTTATATTTAAGATTAGGATTTAGTATATTATTAGAATGGGGACATTCAATGTATTATGACAATAAAGGTGTATTACAAACCAATCCACAAAATAGTCTATCATCTGAATTTTTAACAGGGAAAGGACAAGGTATTTTTACCCCAACCCCAGGATCAAATAACCTAAAATCAGGAACAACAACATATTTACCTTTAACTTATGAAGATTTTCTTAAAAAAATAGCAAGTCAAAAAATAAAATCTAACGGTAACTATGATGCTATGTTTGCTAAAGTTACTAATTACCATTGGTCATTTTTACCTGATGGAAGTTACGATATAACTTTAGATTTAGTTAGTATTGGAGACGTAGTTGAATCTTTTAAAATAAATGCATTAGTAGATGGTTTAATACTTAATACAACCACTACTGGATTATTAGATCCAAATGCACGTGATGATGAAGTTATAGATTATTATGCTAGTAAAAATAGTATTGGTACATTTTTCTCTAACACTCTACTTAATGGAACTAGAACACAAATAGGAGGTAATGGTTTATCAATTCCTTCCGCCATAACAATTACATCAAATGAAATTAGTACTGGAAAAATAGATGCATTAGTCATAACTTATAATTCATCTATTAATTTTAAATTATATGTAAGACTAGGAACGTTACTTCAATTTTTCCAACAAAAATTAATGTATCAAATTATAGTTGGTTCTATTTCTTCTCCGATGTTAAAATTTGATTATGATGAACAAAGTAATATAATGTATGTTAATGATATACAAGTTAGTGTTGACCCAAATGTTTGTGTAATTAATAGAACAATAAATATAAGTGGAACTGATTATTCTTTTGCACCCGATGCTGAACCATTTGAAGGAACATTATTAGGTCCAAGTTATGGACAAATAATGAATATATATGTTAATATGAAGTGGATATTACTTAAAATGGATGAATTAAAAGATGCTAGTAGTAATAAAGTAGTTCTTATTGATTTATTAAATAATATATTATCTGCAATAAATAGCTCATTAGGAGGAGTAAATGCTCTAGAAGCAACTATAGATGACACTACTAATACTGTTATAATTAGGGATATGAATCCTCTTCCTAATACTAAATCTGTAATTGAGAAATTAAATGGAATAGGAAAATCAATTCCTGACAAATATGCTTATTTTGATTTATATGGTTATAGTAAAGATGAACACCCCGCAAACCCATCAATATATAAAGATAATTCAGACCCTCCTAAAAATTTAGGTCACGCTTCATTTATAAAAGATTTTAATTTTACAACAGAAATATCCCCTGAATTATCAACTATGTTAACTATAGGTGCAACTGCTAATAGTACAGTAGTAGGAGAAAATTCAACTGCATTCTCAAAATTTAATATTGGTTTAAAAGATAGATTTAAAGAAGAAATAGGATACTTACCTCCACCTATTGGAGGGTTCAACATTGTTACAGCAATAACTTATATCGACCCAGCAACCATAGCAAAGTTTAGTGCTGGACAACAACAACAATCTTTAATTGATGATTTAGCATTAAAATATGTTCAAAGCAAAAAAGTATTTGATGATTATTTAATAAATCTATCTAAGAGAATATATAATGGAGATGCTGAGACTTATAAAGATGCAATGACTAGCTATCTTAATTATTTAAATCAATTAAAACAAGCTATAGCTGTTAAATTAGCTATTCAACGTAACAAACCATTAAGTAGTATATTACCATCATTTGCACCAGGAACTGGATTCATTCCATTCAATATGTCTTTAACAATGGATGGTTTGTCAGGAATGAAAATATATAGTAAATTTTTTGTCGATACAAGATATTTACCTACTAACTACCCAGACAATGCTGAGTTTTTAATAAAAAATATTGAACATAAAATAGAAAACAATAAATGGTTTACTACTATAGAATCAATTGTTATATCTAAAGGAGATATAGATCCAAACCAACTTACCCAAGTAGTAAATATTGGAGGGTCAGGTGGTGCTAGTGGAGGGGGAGCGTTCCCAGGAGTTCCTCCAGGATTTACAACACCTACTATACCTTCAACAGTTGGTATTAATCCCGAAGATGTAATAATTTTCACAAATAACTCAGGAAATAGGCAACATTATAATTCATCAGATGTAGAATTTAGAAATAGATTTTTAAAATTAGCTTTAGCTTACAAAACTAGTACTGGTAGAAAAGTTACATTAAATAGTGCTGTTCGTACACAAGCAGAACAAACAGCTATTTGGACTACATGGGTAAATGGGGGTGGGAATTATCCTGGACGTCCAGGGTATGATCCTACTAAACCTACAGTAACAACAGTAGCTGGTATATACATTCCTTTACAAACAGTAGGTCGAGGTCATGGTACTGGAACAGCAGTAGATGTAGAAGATGTAAATACATTAAAACTCCTCCCAGAATTTACAGCTTTAGGATTCAATACTGTAACCGGTGACCCTCCACATATTGAAATTATATCATTAGGTATTGGAAAATTTGTAATAACCGTACTTAGTGCTGACACTACTACTACTCCATGGACTTAAATTTATAATTATGTATTATCCTTTATCTCAAATAACACCTAACCTAAACACCAATGGAGGAGAATTTGTTTACGCAAGTACCAAACAAAATTATAGAGGAGATTATTTTAAAACTTCTAAAGGAGAATATTTTACTGGAAAAACACCTCAAGATGGACCAAATGAATTATTAATATTAGCACCATTAGAAAATCAAGTTACCTCTCAAAACGATAATATTTCTTTTGTTAATATTGGAGATTTTGAAGTTAATAATTATGTTATTGTTTCTAAACAATCTACAATAGCACCTTCATCCCCAACCTACTCTCCAAATATCCCTACTCAACAAGATTATCAAATAGGAGAATATAGAAGGTATTTTTGTAAAAAAACAAACGAACTTATATATTTAGAAATAAATAAAGATACGTATGATAAATTAGTAGGACAAGATTCTACAATACTATATCAACTATATCAACCATTTAATTTGTCTTGGCAATTAACAGGAGACATAGAGCAAGTATATAGAATAAATAAAAATATAACTGAATTAGCAATCAAAAATCAAAAACTACTAATGCTTTCAGAATACTTAAAAATGGATTTTACTAAATATTATCAATAAAGACATACGGATTAGGACCGTTATAGCTGCGGCTATGAAAGCACCCGACGACTCGCTATCTAGGGTGCTTTTACTTTCCTTAAATTAGGCTACTAAAAATATATTTAGTATATTTAATCAAAAATAAAGGTTATGTTTTATATTGTCGAAACCGACGAACAATTAAATGAATTATTTGACAAAGACTATGATAAAGTTTTTGTTGAACCTATTTATTATAATGACAACATACATCCATCACTAAATCATATATCTTTACTGTATATAAAGCCATTAAACAACGATAAAGGCTATATGGTGTGTATTCATCATACTGAGGCATTAGAGCTGAATAAAACGCCTATAAACCGTTTATTGGCGTCATTTACTGAAGTATATGTACGTGATAGAAAGTCATTTATATATCGTTTTCCATTAAAAAATATTATAGATATTTCATTTGGTGCTCCTGAATATGCTGAATTAACAACCCAAACACATGATTTTTTCTATCAAAAACATGGTGATGTTGAAGATATAAATACCATTATCCCATTGGTTAAACATTATGAAAGGTGTGAATTGGTATTTAATAAGGTAAAAGAGTATTGTGTTAAATTTGACAATACAAAGTTTCATAATAAATTAACAAGTGTATTTTTTGCAATTGAAAGAAACGGAATTAAAATAAATAAAGATGTATTTAATGAATTTTTTAAACCAAACACTGAGTTATACTCTATTCAAGATAGTAAAGTATATACCCAATATAACTTATATACTACAACCGGAAGGCCTTCCAATAGCTTTAACGGCATCAATTTTGCAGCATTGAAAAAAGAGGATGGATGTAGAGAAGCATTTATACCAGAAAATGATTGCTTTATTGAAATAGATATAAGTGCTTACCACCCAACATTAGCAGCACATTTAGTAAAATATGATTTTGGAGATGAAACACCATATCAATACTTTGCTAAAGAAGCTGAAATTGAAGTAGATGAAGCAAAAATACTAATGTTTAGACAGTTATATGGAGGAATATATAAAGAATATCAACATATAGAATACTTTCAACTAATTCAAAAACATACAGATAAGTTATGGAAGGACTTTAAAACGAATGGTTTTATCGAATGCCCAATTTCAGGACATAAATTTAAAAACAACATAAAAGATATCAATCCTCAAAAACTATTTAACTATACATTACAAAATTTAGAAACATCAACAAATGTACTGATATTGTGGGATATCATGATGTTATTAAAAGGTAAAAAAACAAAAATAGTATTATACATATACGATTCAATATTACTTGATTACGCAGAAAATGATAGTATATTAGAAGAAATACAACAAATATTTACAAAATATAATTTAAAAACAAAAACCACTAAGGGCCATAATTATGGTAATATGAAATAATATATGGAACAAATCGCGTTTGACACCTCAGTTGATATTTATAATCAGTACGACTTTACAACTGATGGTGACTTTATGAATAACAGACTATATGCTACATTTACACAGCATGACTCTTTAGATGAATTAATTTTTAGTTTATCAACTACATATACAATAATGTATAAAAAAATGTTTGTGCTTTTTGTTAAGAGTACAAATGAATATGTAGTTACATACAATGTAGAGCAAGGCAATGTCAGTACAATTCCAGCTAATACAATATTAGTACACCGCAAAAAAGAATCAAATACTCTATATACAATTAATGCACTTAACGATTTAATTAAGAAATTAAATGGTGGTGTAGTTGATCCATCTTACCGAATAGATTGGCAACATTATAAAAATTGTGTTCTTTTAACTCAACAAGGAGAAATCAAACAACTTAATACAAAGATATTTAAAATAGTAGATCTTTAACATATTTATAACATATAAACTAATACAACACTACAAATAAAAAGGCATTCGAGAGCTTTAATAGCTAAATTTGGCCTACGAAAAAACAAGTAGTATATTTAAATAGTAACCAATAAAATAAAATAGAAGATGGATTTAAAATCAATCAAAAACAAACTGAGTGCCTTACAGACATCCGGGCAGAAAAAAGAAAAAGTAGATTATTCAAAATATCTATGGAAACCAAAACAAGAAGGTAAGTATCAAATT
>Ga0181346_1000105_pt1 | contig 33504 bp, 36 predicted proteins | sample Su13VDMM15DN_FD_130100 | JGI IMG/M metagenome (GOLD analysis project Ga0181346, IMG submission 130100) | Freshwater viral communities from Lake Michigan, USA - Su13.VD.MM15.D.N | ecosystem: Environmental > Aquatic > Freshwater > Lake | place: USA: Michigan | collected 2013-07-15 | reverse complement strand
TTTATTTATCTTTACAAACGTAGTTAAATATTTAAAGATTCTTTGAAATATCCATTCCGTTTTTTCGTCTCGGTAGATATACCAAGCTAAATAATCTGATTCTCTGTATGATGGATTAGATGGGAGTCCTTCTTTTTCTTTTGTATATTCTAAAATGTTCTCACATTCTTCTTTAGTAAATATAATTTTTTCCATTAATTAAATTAATGTTTTTTCTAATTTACGATTTCTACTTCCAAAATGACTAATAAAATTAAATAATTTTTCTATTTCTCCTTCCATTAATGTAAGTTTAATATTTGCCTTTTGAATTGCAATCCAAATTATTATTCCTTCCATTGCACCCAGTAAATCATATGCCAATTTATGATATGGTCTTGTTTGAATATCTATTTCTTTCCAGTATTTTATAAAATCTTCTTTTTGTTTAGTATCTGATAGGTTTAGAATAAACAATCCTTCATGTATTAAAAACAACTGATCTGTATATATCTTGCTTAATTCGTCTAAATACTCCTTCATATAGTCTAATGATCCATATACATCACGTAATTTATCCAACCCAACAATTTCAGCTGCATACATACCATCTACTAAATTATCTAATATTGAAAAGTTTACTCCATATCTAATAAAAATATCTGTATCCAAAAATAATATTGTATTGAATTCTTTTAGTGAATGTTCTATGACAATTCTTTTTAGATTATAATTAAATGATTCATTTATTAAAATAGTTTGATAGACACCATCAATAATATCTATTGGCGAATCCGTTCCAACAATAATTTTATAATTACTATTTAATTTTAAAATTGATTTGGCCACAATATTAAATTCTTTAATATGTTCTTCACCATATGCAAGAAAACAAAAACAAAACATCATATTAAACTTTTATTATTTTGTTCAACTTGAACACCGAAATGTAAAGTATATCTCATTCCACTTTTTAGTGGTTTTATCTCATGTTCGTGTTTCCTATCAAAAATAAATAATTCACCAATCCCTGATTCCAATTTTTCACCACTTAACATAAATTCACCGCCCTCATAATCATCATTTAATAAATAACCACCGGTAAATACGGTTCTATCTTTTGTTTCCAAATAATCATCTTTATGCAGTCCAAAGAAATCATCCTTTTCATATATCAATAAAGTTAACCATTCCGAACATTTGTAGGTTTTGTTTATATTACTTAAATCGTTATCAATTATATTTTTTACAAAATTAAATTCCGGTATATTATTAATATAAAACCATATATTTTTTTTCAAACTATTATTTTGAATGATATAATGTTCACTCCAATCTTTTGAATGTAGTGTTTCTAATACTTTATTTGCTTCTAATTGTGTCATATTATTTTTGTTGTTTTATTTCAAATTTCATAATAAATTTTTATTTTTATTATTAACTATTGTTATAGATTTGTTTTTTATATAATTATAATTTTTAATAATTGTTTCAACTGTGTAGTCATAGTGTGTTCCCCACTTATTTTTTATTGAGTCTTCACATCTTCTTTTACCATAAAGTGTGTGTTTATTTATTACATAATCTGCAGATAACCATTTATAATGTAATAATTTTAAATCATTATTATTACTAATATTAGATAAATCTTTAAATCCTCTAAAACGACTAGTGTGTGCACCTACGCTATATCCTGTATCGGTAATTGTGTTTCTTTTAAATAAGATTGATTTATTGTAATTTAAATTTACTACACCACCATTTATTATATCATAAATTTGTTTATCATAATAAGTTGGTATTTCATTTCCAACCATATCCCATCCAATCGGTGTAAAATAATCAATATTATTATTCTTTTTAAGATAACTAATTAAATCAGGATGGTAAAGTATTTCATCCATATCACATACTATTACATAATCACTATTATCACCATCTCTCCAGCAATTATTTCTTAATTCTGTCAATGTTCTTTCATCGTATTGATTATTTGTATTAAAATCTATAATTTCTATTTCACATCCCTTCCAATTTTTTAGTATTTGAATTGAAGTATCTGTTGATTGATTATTGTGAACAACAATTTTATTTACATATTGAGAATAATGTTTTAAAAAATATGGTAAAATATGTTCTTCATTATATAGTAACGTATATAGTGTTATTGTCATTTTATATTATAGTATTTTTTGAAATATCTTTTAAATATTTTTTTATATCAAGTATTGGTTCTTGTGTGTTTGCAAATTCTTTGTATAAGTTTTCATCATATAATTTTAAAAAATCTTTATATATTGAATGTTGAACTTTAGTTGTGTGATGTATTAAATCTCTAGCTTGTAAAGAATTATCATCATGACTATGTGGGCCCACGTCTCCTTCAATTAGATAATAATTACATCCAATCTCATTTGCAATAGACTTTATAGCATGTGTATAAGTTATCCAATTAAATTCTATTTGTTCTTTAGTTGATAAAGAATTAATTATTAAATCACCAAATTTTGATTTCCAATTTTTATCATAATCATTTAAAAGATAATGTTGTGGTATTCCATTTTCAATAAACTCATAACGTGGATACTTCGGTGCATAATGAATTATATTTTTAATATTCAATTCTTTATAATACCCCAATAATATTCTAAAATGCGTCATTACACCACTACCACCAATTCCTAAATTCCAAAATTTTCCCCCAATAACGTTATTTAATTTATAACACCAAGTATCTCTTAAATGATGTCCCACTCCAAATGTGTGAGAACATCCTAAATAAACATTACCACCATCGTTACTATTAAAATCATCAGGTGTCCTGAATCCTTCATTATTAAGTTTATATTCTATTGGATTTTGTATATAATACTGAATACTATGATTACCAATGTAATGTATCAACATTTTATTCCATTGCTTTTCTGAATCGGTGTCAATAAATTTGTAACACTCATTTGGTATATAACCTTCTTTATCTAACTGATTTCTATGTTTATATAGATTATACATTATTACAAAATATTTTTGGTTGTTTCCTTTTTGAAAATTGTTTCATTTTTTTCCATTTCTTTTTTTATCATTGATACAAATTGTTCCATTCCATCAATTTTAAAAAAAGAAACATTGTATGGATTGTAATTTTGTCCTTGGTTTATAAATTTAAGTTCGGCCCAGCTAATCCAATAACCAAATTTAGTATGTGATGGTATTTCGGTAGTATTTAAATTCCAATCACCCCATCCTAAATCGTTTGGCAGGGTTTTAATATATCCAGCAGTAGTCCACCAAAAATTTCCTCCATATATTTTTGAACTCCAATATGGTATTCCCATCAACACTCCAGATGAACTAAATCCCTTTTTTAATATGTCTAAATGAAATTTGTAATTATCAATTAATTCTCTTTCCATATACTCCCTCCATTGTTGTCTTTCTAATGTTGGTTTAGTTGCGCCTTTTGTATGTATGTAAAGTATTGGAGTTTCATCATTCAATTCTTTACAATCATTTTGTAACATTTTTAATGTCCATAATTCTGTTTGGTGTCTTTTGACAATATTTGGAAAATACTCAAATGGTTGTAAAATTTTTTCGTACAATCTTTGTTTTTGTTCATCGGATATTTTTAATCCTTTTTTTGTTGGGTAAATATGATGGTAAACTTTTATCATAATAATTTTTATAAATAGATTTTTTAACTACAACATTAAAAAGTGTGGCATAACTATCTCCAAATTGATGAATTGTTTTCATTATAATAAAGTTTTTATTATACTTTTATCATTATCCTCATTATTAAATTCATTTAAAATTAAATCTAATAACGAATTTTCTTTATTAATTTTTTCCATAAGTGCGTCATGAACCAATTCAATCCATCTTTTACATAGTATGTGGTTTTCATTAAAATTTTTCATAAATTGTTCAACAAACTTTACAAATTTTTTAGTATCTCCGTTTATTGTTTTTATCTCATTATAAAATGGATGTTCGTTTACTTGTAATATTTTTTTTATTATTTCTAATGGATATGAGTGTGTTGATATAAATGGGATATTTGCTAATAAAAATCCGTATGTTTTTTCTGAAAGATAGATTGATACATAATCACCATTTTTATAATCCCAAGTTTCAGAAAGAATATGTATTTTTGCCATTGGTAAAACTCTCATAAGATAATCCAAATACTGATATTCTCCTATATTTTCTAACCAATCCAAATCATCAAAATCGTTTCCTTTTGTAATATTTTTTTGAATATTTTTATGAAATACGTTATTAAGTTTATTAAATGAATTATTTTTTGAATTATCAACTCTAGATAGATAAATTTTATCGTTATTTAAATTTGCCAATCCATTTATTATTTCTATTCTATGTTTTTTGTGATGTCTCATTGAAAATCCTAAATCATATGGTTGATTTAATTTTTCAAATATGTTTTTAAATTCATAATGCCATCTAATTGATATATATTCGTTCCACTGGTGTATCGTATTTGTCAAACAAAAGAAATGATTTAAGTAATTTTGTTTCACTATTTCGTTTAAAAAAATAGTATCCGATATAATATAATGTTTTTTTAATTTATCAAGCCGTTCTTCTAAATCGTTTACATAAATAATATTTACATCTTCATATTTACCTATTGTTTTTTCCATTCTTATGAATAAAATAATCCAATTTTTTTGATTTTTTACAATTTCTTCAACTTTTTTTAGAAAAGCAGAATCGGTTAGTGTTCCTCTTTCTATTAGATTTGTATAGTTTTTGTCTGTAAATCTTTGTGCATGCGCACTAAAAAAATCAACCAAGTGTAGGCCATCCTTATTATAATTTATAATAGGATTGAATATAAATTTTATTTCATGTCCTTTATATTTTGCCGTTACAAATCCATTATTAGTTTCATCTATACTGAATATTCTATCTATTGTATTATGTGCAATTTTGTAAAATAAAGCTTTAGAAAAAAAATGATGTATGTATATGATTTTTACCATTTTTTTACAAAATTGCTTTTTTAATTATTTGTTTATTGTTTACAACATTTGCAATAGACCCAACTAATGCAATTCTATTAACATCAATGGATTCATCATTAACAAAATCTTCAGTTTTAAATATTAATAAATCTCCTTCATTTAAAGAAACTAACTCAATATCTCCATTTGTTTTTGTTAAATGTATATTAGTTGTATTTGATTCTACTACATAAATAAATGAATAATTTGAAGGAATTGTTATTTGATTTTTAAAATTTATATCAAAATCTATTGACTTTGTTTCTTCTGTATTTTGAATATATCCCCACATATTTTTTACATATACACTAAAGTTTTCATTTGTAATTTCTTTTAATTTTTCCAAAACCACATTGAATATATCACCAAAATTTTGTGAATCAAATAAAATTTCGTACATATTTGAAGGTGATATATTTGTTAAATTTTTATTTAACATTATATCCGATTTTAAATTTTGAGAATTAATGTTTGTTAAATGTAATATCATACTATTCATTATTTAAATTAAAATTAAAATTCGATGCATAAACAATTCTGTCTATTTCTGCGTTTGGTATTGGTGTAACCATATGATATAATGTTCCTGGAAAAATAATAATATCATTTTCTTTAGGGGTAAATTTATGTAATTTTTTATCTTCTGTCATAAATATAATATCTCCCTCGCCCTCCATAATATTTTTTGGGATTTGTATGTAAAATACACAAGTCCATTCTGTTTTTAATTTTGTTTTTTCCGTAGTATATAATAGATAGTCATGTTTGTGCATAATCATATTAAAATCACTTTTTTGTATGTATACCCAACTAGATTTTGCAACACTATTAATTTTTCTATTTTCTATTATTTCTAAAATAGAAACAATGTAATCACTTACGGATTTAAATTCATTACATTCAATAAAAACTCTATCCTCTACATTTTTATCTTTTATTTGATTTATAATAGATTTGTTTTGAGTAATTCGTTTGATAAAGTTTTCTTTACAATATCCGGCATTATATTTGAATTTGTAAATAGTATATTTGTTAGATAATTTAAATTTCTCCATATTATTTATATTTTACAATATCGGATAATTTAAAATTAAAATTAGAAACGTAAGAAATTCTAGTATCGTTTGAACTTTGATTTGGAATAGTCATATGTTGAATATCTCCAGAAAAAATTACAACATCTCCTTCTTTTGGAGTAAAAGAAAAAAATTCATTATTTTCATTTTTAAATAACAAATCACCCTCACCATTTACCATATCGGTTGGTATTGAAATATATAAAACACAAACCCATTGAGTATTTATATAAGACTTATTAAATCTATGTAGGCATTTATGAGTGTGCATCCATTTTTCAGAAAACGTTTTTATTTGTGTGTAAATCCAACTAAATTTTGATTTTTTAGTTATATCTACATTATCTATTTTTTGTAAGGATTGAATAAAGAAATTATCTATTGATTTAAATTCATCACACTCAATATTAAATTCCAATGAATGATTTTTTGTTATATCATTTTTGTAATATAATAGTTTATTATCTTCAATTCTTTTAATTAAATCTAGCTTAGAAAATTTATGTTTAAAAGTTGTTTTGTGTATTGTAAATTTATCCGATAAAACAAAAGATTGATAGTCGGAATTAGATTGTTTTACTTCGTTTAAACTTATCATATTTTCCATACTTTAATAAAATTTCTTCTCCCTTTTTTATATTTCTATTTGCTTCTAAGGTTTCTCTATCAATGTTTGGAGTTTCGTTAAAACTACAACTATTAACCCAATGTAGGGGTGTTTTGAATATCCAATGACAATCTTTATTTAAAATAACAAACATTGTATATTTGTTATCAATCTTTTTATATCCATACATATTTAATAAATGTTCTTTAACATTATTATCTAACGAATTCAATTCATTATCGGTTAATGTGTATTCACCAGATTCACCTTCCCACAAGTTAAATAGTTCTTCTTTATGTTGTATATCACGTAAAGCAAATACTCCAACTCCATTAATTTTACTTGGTTCTAATTTTGTATTAACATAAGCTTGTATGTATTCGTAAGCAGTCACTATATAAAGTTTTTTGGTGTAAATTTATATTTTATACCATAATCTGAAAGTAGTTCTTCTCCCATTTTTATATCTATGTTTGCAAAAGAATCGTATCTTGTAGTTGTAACATTTGATTTATTTTGACCACCATTTATAAACATAGGCCAAATGTAAATCCAGTGAAACCCTTTTTCTAACGGGAAAAATATTTTTCCATATTCTTTTTTAATATCATGTGGATTACCATTTTTATCTCTATAAAAAAATTCATCAGTAAAAGTTTCATAAATACTCTTTCTCAATTCATCTGGTAGGGTAAATAATTCATGATGTGTAATTGAATAAATTCCTGATTCTCCCTGCCATGGTTCAAAAATAGGTTCACCTTTTTTAATATCTCTTACGGCAAAATAACCAACACCACTTAGAAAATGGCTTGGTTTTAAAATGGATACAACATATTTTTGCAAGTACTCATATGCGGTCATAACTTGTTATTTTATAATCTATTAAGTATGTTTTAACTTAATTAGATTTGTTAGTTTTTGTAAAATTGTATTAACTTTTACTTTTTCTGTCTCCGTTAGTGGAATTACTACTTTATTTTTTAAATCGGTTGTAGATATAGATTTATATTTTGATGGAGTTATCATATTATTAATTTTATTTGTTATGTGTTAATATTCCATTTGCATAGAAATTGTGATTGTCTTCAACTGTAAAGATATAAGTTTGTGTATCTACTAATGGTTGTGGTTCTATTTTTTCAATATCAACTACATGCATTCCAATACTACTATCTTTTGGTATCATATATACACAATCACCTTTTCCAATTTTTCTAACATTTACACCCAACTGATATCTTTCGTTTGTTAAAGTTGGATTGTGAGATGCTAATTCCATTTTATTTACATAGAATGGATGGTCAAATGTAGATGTAACCTCTACACCATTTGATAAAGTATATTTAACTAAATCATTATGTATTGGAGATTTTGTATCAATTACTTTCTTAACTTCATTCAATTTTGTTTCTTCATTTAAAGTAATTACTTCATCACCTATTTCAACTTCTTCTATGTTTTTAAAAGAACCATCTATCATTGTAATTTGAGTACCCGCAATGAAACAGAATCTATTATGAACCAATATATTATTTGCAAAAAAGTTATGATTATTTTCAATATCTTGTAAATTATATACCATCGTTTCTTTGTTATATGTAGTAATACTAACTATTTTTGTTAGACCATTAAATAATTTCACACTATCCCCCATTACAATTTGTTGAACTGATGTTTCTAAACTATACATTTTATTTGATAATTCTGAATTAAAAGATGCCCATCCTTTATTGTCTACAAAAATTGGATGGTCAAATGTACATTTTAATACTTCACCATTGTCTAACTTATATTCTACAATTTCGTTAACGACTTTACTTAGTGTTGCATTAACTGCACTTTCGGTTTTTCTATTTGAAACTAAATCAAAAGTAGAAACTACATCCCCTGCAACTACATCTTCAATTTTTTTCAATGAACCATCTGCTAATGTAATTTGTGTACCTGCTACAAAACAAGGTGAGTTATGTGTAATAAATGAGTTAATAGGTGTAGTACCTGCGATTATATATGTGTCAGTATCTTCAACATCCAATTCTATTATACTAAATCCATTATCGTTGGTAATAAATAATTCATTTGAACTTACAACTGCAGTTGATGTATCATAATCTAAAAGATAATCGGTATTTTCAATTATGTCAATTGCCGCTTTCCATGTAATAACATCATCAACCGAATCATGTACTAAGAATGTTTTTATAGGAGAAACGTAAAGAGAATCTTCATTATTATTTACGGTAAGTTTGATTAATGTTTTATTATCTAATGGTTTTACATTTTTATACATTAAAACCGAAGATGTTATATATGAACCGGCTGGTAAAATACTACCAGTAATTTGCCATGCATTTAAATAAAAATCATTTTCATCTAACGATGTTTCACCTATATAATAAGATTTTAAATAATCACCAACAGATAAACTACCCGCTTCTACTTCTGAATTATCATCTTTTATAATCAAATGTGTATTTAACAAACCTTCAGATAATCCATCATATTTTGTATAGTTTGTCGCAAATTCGTAAAAATGTTTATTATCTAATTGATTTACATACTTAGTTTCATCATATATAGAACCAGTTGGTAATTCAAATATTGAGAATTTTTTGAATTGAGCCAAATGTAATAAATCTAAATAATTACCATATACTATTGAAAATGCCCTAATACTTCCTACTTGATTATCAACTATTGAATCTGGATTTGTGTGATATTTTTGAATAACTAAATTTTCGTCATCTAATTGATTAATGATATTATTCCATCTATCTTCATTTGTTTCATTTTCAACTTCACTTCCTATTTTATAAAACGTTGCCATTTTATGGGTTTCTTCAATATTTTTAGCAACTGCATCTGGTAAGTTGGAAGCGTTTAATATAGTATTATTAATACTATTATATTCACCATTAGTTGGTGATGAGTGATAAAACTCAACAACAGACTCACTTTCACCCGCATCATAAAATAAAGATAATAAATTTAATGTACCTTTTGCATATTCACTATCAAATATCGATGTTTCGTCATATGAAAGACGTAAAATAAACATACCTTCTTCTTCCGTAACGGATGGAGGATAAATTACATTTAACGCCACTTTAACTTCAGTAAAGTCGGTAATAAATGTTGCATTAGCCGTAATTGCTGTGTGTAAATGGTCTACCAATTCTCCATGTATAACTGGTTTATGTACCACAGTAAGTTTGGTAATATTATTTGATTGTAATAAAGAGATAAAATCACTATAATCAAATTGTGTAAAATTTGTTACCGATGTATCTGTATTTATTTCTAATAATCTTAAATCGCCATTTAAATCTTCTATAAAGTCTGCAGAAAATAAAGTTCCTTTCATAATTGTTTGTTTAGTTGAATATATCTATAATAAATACTTAGTTTTCTCACTTTTAACAACCATTTGATTGTTTATTACCAAAATATCAATATCCGTTGACCAAAACGTCTTCAAAGCATCTTCTGGAGTTAATACCATAGTCTTATCCTTTATGTTAAAAGAGGTGTTAAGTAAAATTGGAAATCCACTTAGCTTTTCAAAGCGTGTTAATAACTCATACATGTTAGTGCTACTATCATAAACAGTTTGTACTCTAGCTGTTCCATCTACATGGGTTATTGCTTTTAATTTGTCTCTGTATTCCTCTCTTACCTTAACAACTTGGTTCATATATGGAACGAAATCACGCGATTCGAAGTAAGTATCTTGAGCAAAATGAGTAACCATTGGTGCAAAAGGTCTAAACATCTCTCGTTTCTTAATAAGTTTGTTAATGCGATCCTGCATTCCAGGTAAAGTTGGGTTTGCTAAGATACTTCTATGTCCTAAAGCACGTGCACCAAACTCGATTCTACCTTCAAACCAACCTATTACTTTTCCTTCGTTTAATTGTTTAGCTATAAAGTTGATATCTAAAGGCTTAGAAGGACAAGTTGTAAAGTCATCATAAGAAGGGCCTAAAAATGGACTTTGGTCTATGTGTAGGTGTGCAAATGATGTGCATGCACCAATACAAGAACCTGCATCTGAAGGAGCTACTGGAATCCAAATATTTTTATAAGATGTGTACTGCTTTATCTTGCCATTAGCTGTTCCATTGTAAGCACATCCCCCACTTAAACATAGATTTTCTCCTGGATACCTACTTAAAAGGTAAAACAATGCTTTTTCGTATATAAACTGTAAACTTGCTGCAATATCCTTATGTCTTTGTGTAATTTCCTCTTCTGGCAGCCTATTATCTCCCAACAATTCGATTAATTTTGCATTAAACATGACTTTATTACTCTTATTCCAAGAAAAATACTTCATATTCGCTTTTATATGCTGATAATCAAGTAATTTTTCGAATTGATCGTTATACACAAGCGGATTTCCGTAAGAAGCTAAACCCATTACCTTATACTCACCTTCGTTTGGCTTAAATCCTAAAAAAGCTGTTATAGCTGAGTAAAGTAATCCTAGTGAGTGTGGGTATTTAACAACTTCCTTAGTTTTAAACTCTCCGTTCTTAACCTCAACTACTTTTAAAGTCTCTTCCTCACCAACTCCATCAATACTAACTAAAGTAGCATCTACAAAAGGAGAACTGTAGTAAGCATACATTAGATGAGACGTATGGTGTTCAGAAAAGAGTACAGTATTGCTAAGCTTTTTTAGTTTAACCCATGCTTTAACACCCATCCATAAAATTCTAGGTATAGAACTCCAGTTATGCTTCAAAGCTCTTAGTAACTTCAGGTGTGGTTTTTCATAATAACATACTACATCAAACTTATCCGTGTAGTTATCCTTAATGTACTGTATTGCGCTCTCAGGAAAAGAAGAATCATGCTTTATTCCTGTAAATTTCTCCTCCTCACATGCAAATACGAGCTCTCCGTCTTGAAATAGACAGGCAGCAGAATCATGATAGTATGCTGATATTCCTAGTACGTTCATTAGTGGTTGTAGATGAATGGATCACGTTTTTTCAACTCCTTCAACTTCTTTTCAAATTGCTTTTGGCGCTTACGTTGTTTTAGTTTATCTTTAACCCAATTGATTAACCTTTTCATAAATGTAATATACTATTATTTTATCAAAGTTGTAACTTTTTTCAATAATAAATATATTTATATATAGTTATATACCCATTATGGAAGAAAAAAAGATTTTAGTAGCTAGCGGATGCAGCTTTACTGCACATTCACACAACTGGCCTTATATTTTAAAAGAATTACACGATTTTGAAGTAATAAATTGTGCAGAAGCATCTCAAGGCAATGGTTTAATATCTAGAAAGCTGATTTACAAACTAAATCAATTAGAGGGTCAAATAGATACAAAAAACTTACTGGTAGGTGTAATGTGGTCTGCTATAGATAGAAGTGAGAGATATGTTGATAGCGGGGATATGTATGTTGGTCCTCCTTTCTTAAAATACAATCCAACTTATGTACTAGATAATTACGAATGGGCCGGTTGGAGAATGCTAGTCCCTCAATGGACTAAGGCAGAAGACTGTATACAACACTATAAAATTTTCAATCATCCACTATCCTCTATGGTTTATACTATAGAGCATATACTAAGGGTACAATGGTACTTAGAAAAGAAGGGAATAAATTACTTTATGTCCTCTATGCAAGATATCTGGGATGTAACGCACCCTATAAAGAAGGATGAATTTTTAATTAATAATGCAGAGGTTCGTTATCTTTATAATATGATTGATCATACAAAATTCCTACCTGTAAAAGGGTGTCAGAATTGGGTATTTGAAAACTGCAAGGCAGAAGGCTTTAACCCCCCTGATTCGGAGGGTCGTACTGATCTCCATCCAAATAAGGCAGGACATCTAAGATTTACAGAACAAGTAATATTACCACATTTAAGAGATAGAAATTTAATTTAACAAATTTTAGTTATGAAAATATTAATAACAGGTGGTGCAGGCTATCTTGGTTCGGTTATAACAGGTAAGATGCTAGTTTCTGGGCATCAAGTAACAGTGTTGGATAAGCTCATATTTAACCAAGTTTCCCTTTTATCTTATACATCTAATCCTAATTTTAGGTTTATACACGGTGACGTTCGCAACGAAGTGCTTTTAAAGAGGCTCTGTGAGGATGCAGATGTAATTATTCCATTAGCTGCTATAGTTGGATTTCCAGCATGTGCATCAGAACCAGAACTTGCTAGAGAAATTAACTTTAAACAAATTGTCAATATTGTAAAGTATTGCAATGGTAAGAATAAAAAAATATTATATCCAAATACTAACAGTGGTTACGGTTTAGGGACGGGTCAATTAGAGTGTGATGAAGAGTCTCCACTAACTCCAATATCTGTTTATGGTCAAACTAAATGTGAGGCTGAGAGTTTTCTCAGAATCTCTACAGATGCTATTATTTTTAGATTAGCAACCGTATTTGGAGTATCTCCTCGCATGAGAACAGATCTGTTAGTTAATGACTTTACTTACAAAGCAATTACCGATAAATACATTGTTGTATTTGAAAAAACATTTAAAAGAAACTTTATTCATATTGAAGATGTTGCAAATGCTTTTTTATTCATGTTAGAAAACTACGATACCTATAAAGGTGAAATTTTTAATGTTGGATTAAGTGAAGCAAATCTCTCAAAGCAGGAGTTATTAGAAAAGATTCAAACTCACGTAAAAGACTTTGCTGTAGTATACGACGACTACTACGAAGATCCAGATAAACGTGACTACATAGTGTCCAACATAAAGATAGAAGCGACAGGATGGAAGCCAGAATGGGACTTAGACAAGGGTATTAAACAATTAATAATGGCCTATCAAATGATAGTTCCAAAAATGGGTGCAGAATTTAGAAACGGGTTTCCTTTAGGTTACGCAAATCAAACATAATATGAGCAATAAATGGGATGAGTTTAAAATAACTCCATCAAAAAAGTTTGGACATCAAGTACCAACATACACTCCATCAATCTATAGAGAATTTAGGGGTGAGATATTCACAACATTTCATTCAGAGGAACATCCTGTAATGAAACAAATTCATTACGATAAAAGTGAGATTAGTATTCATGGTAGATTCTCCAAATCATACAAAGGCGTATTAAGAGGATTGCATTATGATAATAAGACTTGGAAATTAGTTCAAGCTGCAGTTGGAGATATCTACTTAATTGTATTAGATATGAGAAAGCAATCTGATACTTTCGGTGAGTGGGAATCCTTTATGATAACTGAAAAAGATAGAAATCAAGTATTAGTTCCTCCAGGTTTTGCAAATGGACACTATGCCTTAACTGATTGTATGTTTCATTACAACTTATTTTATAAAGATGGATATGTTGATGCAGATGAGCAAGGTGTTGTTAAGTGGAATGATCCAGAATATGGAATGGAATGGCCAATAGATAATCCAATATTACAAAAAAGAGACAAATGATAAAAAATTTAGAACAGTATCCAGTTGTCAAAGAGTCTTTATGGGACAAAGCTGGTTTGGAGCAATTTGAAAAGAAGATAGCAGATCATTGGGAAGCTGGTAAGATAAAAGGTCCTGTGCACTTAAGTGGTGGTAATGAAGAAGAGCTAATTGAAATTGGTAAAAGAATTAAGCCTACTGATTGGGTATTCTCTACTTGGCGTTCTCACTACCATGCTTTAGTTAAAGGTGTTCCTTCTGAGTGGTTAGAAGAAGAAATTTTAGCTGGGCGTTCAATTACAATAGTGAGTGAAGAGTATAAGTTTTATGCTTCTGCTATAGTTGGTGCAATTATTCCAATTGCAGTAGGTGTTGCTCTTGCAAACAAAAGAGATGGTAAGGATGACAAAGTTTGGTGTTTTATAGGCGATATGGCTTTTGAAACAGGTGGATTCTATGAGATGCATAAATACGTAACCAACTATGACTTACCCATAGTTTTTGTTGTTGAAGATAATGGTGTTTCGACCAATACTCCAACAGAGGCAACTTGGAATAATATAAAGAGAGATGTACCTAGTAATGTTATTTGGTATAATTATGAAAAAAAGTGGCCGCACTACGGAACAGGTAAATGGGTAATATTCTAAGGTTCGTTTACGATGATTGGGATGAGGAAAATAACATCCCTAAGCCTAATAGGCTAAAAGCTTACAAACAAGAAGGCGTTGATTCAGCGTGGCTAGTTTCTACTGATCCTATGAGAGTTTTCTCTCGTACTGTTATTGAAAATTATAGACTAGAGGATGTAGTTAATAATCCAACTCAAGTGTATTTCTACCACGTATGGTTTAGAACAGGCTTGTATCCTACTTTTTTTAAGGATAATATTCTTCCTATTAATGATGAAATTATCACATTTGCCAAAGAAAATTTAAACTTTCATATAATCTTCATGAATGAAGGTGAATGTGAGCCTAAGGTTTCATTAGAGAAACTACATAATATTACAACTACTTTGGAATTAAATCAAAGACAAATTTGGTTTATAAATAATAATGAAAAATTAGCAGATTACAAAAAAGAGGTAGGTACGTTTATAAATGTACACATTACTAGATCTCTATCAACAGTTTTTAATTTTAGTTCTAATAATAGTCTACATGTTGGATATAAAGCAGAAAAAGAGCCAGGTTCGTTTTTCCTATGTCATAACCGTTCTGGAAAGCTTCATAGGTATGCTCTGCTCGCTATATTAGATAAATACGGTTTATTGGACAATACTGACTGGTCTTTAATTAATAGAGCTTCTAAATTACATTATGATTCTTTATTAAGTAAATCTGATATTGAAGATTTAGTACTTGAAATTAATTATCTAGATACTATATCTCAGAAAAAAAGTAAGTATGAAGTTGATAATGTAGATTATCAAAAGTCGCTTCCTGTCTTATTAGTTAGTCCAGATACATATGAAAATTCATATGTCAATATAGCTACAGAAAATAGTTTTCTAGGTCAAGATGTTCATATAACAGAGAAATCCTTTAAACCATTTTTTTATTTTCAATTTCCACTAATACTTGCATCTTATCATCACGGGTATTACTTTAGAAAGGCATATCCAGACTTAGACTTTTTTGATGATATTATAGATCATAGCTACGATAATATCGAAAACGATAGAGATAGGCTTTTTGCATTTGTCAACGAAGTAAAGAGAATTAACAGTAACAAGGAATTTTTCATTGAATTTTACAAAAATAATAAAGCTAGATTTGATAGAAACCATACAATTCTTCTAAATTACGAAAACCATTATGATTATGATTTTTTTAATAAAATTAGCAACTTAGATATAAGAGAAATACCTTTAAATTTTGTTTTTAATGAATGGGATGAAGATAATGATACTCCAAAAGCAAATAGACCTAAAATTTTTAATTATGAAGAGGATCTAGAGAACGTACCCTGGTTGGTTTCTGAAAATCCAATGGCTGTATTTGAGTCGATTAAGATAGTTAATAGGAAATTGGAAGATGTTATAAAGTATCCTAACGAACAGTTTTTCTATCATGTTTGGCATAGGGATTCTATTTACTGGCGTTTCTTGCTTGAAGATAGGTTGCCAGTGGATAATGAAATTATCCGAATGGTTAATCAAAATCCAAATTTACACTTGGTTTTAATGAATGAATGTGAATATGAAAGTAAAAAATCTTTTATATTACTAGATAAAATTGTAACTAGGTTAAAATTAAATCCTAAACAAGTTTGGTTCATAAATAACAACGAAAAATTAGAGGACTATAGGGCAGAATTAAATAGTGGCATAAATGTGCATACGACTCGCTCAATGTGCAACGTTGTACACTTTAAAAACGGCGAATTAAATTTTAAAGAGGAAAAAGATTTCAGTACTTTCTTTTTATGTCATAATAGAAGTCCTAGATCTCATAGATATGTACTACTCTGTTTATTAAAAAAATACGGTGTATTAGATAACGTAGATTGGTCTCTAGTTGGTGGTTGGTATAATAATAAAGATCACTATAAGGATAACTTGTTATCAATACTTAATCAAGAGCAGTTTGATGACTTATCTTCAGAGATTGATTATTTTGGATTAATTGAAATAAAGAAGAGTAAGTACGAAACTGATCGTACTGAATTTGATGATCGTACCAACCAGGTATTGTTTTTTGAGCGTGCAACTTATGAAAACTCTTACTTCAACATTATAACTGAGAGTAATTACTTCGATCAAGATATACATATAACAGAAAAATCCTTTAAGCCGTTTTACTTTCAGCAATTTCCATTAATACTAGCCTCTTATCGTCACGGACATTATTTTAGAATAGCATATCCTGAATATGATTTTTTCGATGACATTATAGATCACAGTTATGACATCATTGAAAGTGATAGAGATAGAATTTTTGCATTTGCTAATGAAATAAAGAGAATAAACGATAATAAAGAAGTTTTTGTTGAGTTCTATAAGAACAATAGGGAGAGGTTTATTAAAAATCACGAGATAGCTAAAAATTTTAAAAATACATACGATTATAACTTCTTTAAAGGTTTAAGTGAGTTACCTGTTATAAAAAATAACAATACCTTAAACTTGGTATATGATGATTGGGATGAATACATTCAGTATCCTGCAGAAGCAAACTCTAAGAAGGTCTACACGGATTGCTTTATGATGAATATCGACTCCGCTGTAGTTTCTTTAAATTTTCCTATGAATTATGTTGTTAGGTATCCGTTAGAGGACGTACCTAAGTATGCTGATAGAAGGTTTTACTATTTTATAACATTAACACCTAATCAGATTTTATATAAAATTAGAGATGGGGAACTACCAATGCCAAAGGAAGTTATTAGCTACCTGCTAAAGTACCCTAATTTCAATGTGATTATGATGAACGAACAGGAATTTGAAACTTTTGAATCTGTCAAAGCAGTTCATGAATGGTCAAAAGCTTTAGAAATAAACCAGAAGCAATTATGGATTTCGAATAATAATATTAAATTGAATGATTATAAGAAAGTTTTGAATAGTGATATTAACTTCCATGCCACATCAAAAGTGAGAGATCATATTGCTTTAGCAATGCAGCGTAAGATGGCAGATCTTGAGCATAAAGCTAATAAACAAGGTGCTTTCTTTCTATGTCACAATAGAAGACCTAGACCACATAGATATGCCCTACTTGCTCTATTAAAAAAGCAGGGTATACTAGTAGAAATAGATTGGTCTTTGGTTAATGGTTGGGAAGCTAAGGATAAACACATAAATTTCTACTATAGTGTTCTTAGTGATAATCATATAAGTGAATTACAGGATGAAATAACTTACTTTCATAATATTGATCAAAAAAAGAGTAAGTACGAGGAGGAATATGAGTGGTTTGACGACAAAGACAATACGGACTATGTAAATTGGGGAGAAACATACGTAACTAGTACTTATGAAAACTCTTATTTTAATATAACAACCGAAACAGAGTATAGTTCTGATACTTTGCATATCAGTGAAAAGTCTTTTAAGTCGTTTTACACTATGCAGTTCCCTTTGATACTAGCCTCACCTAATCACATTACTGAAATTAAAAGGTACTACGATTTTGATTGGTTTGATGATATTATAGATCACAGTTACGATAAAATTCTCGACCATAAAAAAAGGTTGCTTAAATTTGTCGAAGAAATAAAAAGAATAAATAATAATAAAGAGTTTTTCATAGAGTTCTATAAAAAAAATAAACTTAGGTTTATTAGAAACCATGAAAAAGCATTAAAATGGGCTAAAAATCCAAAAGATACAAACTTTCTCCTAGGGTTATGTGGTTTACCACTTATACCTTACGGTGAAGCTAATAAAAAAAGATTAATCTAATGAAAAAAATACTTATAACAGGGTGTAGTGGTTTAGTGGGTACGCATTTAGTAAAAAAGTGTATTGCTTTAGGGTACGATGTGATTGGTGTAGATTTACACCGCGGTAAATACCTTCCAGTAAATGGCTGGTCCTTTATTGAAGCAGATTTAACTAAGAATAATATAATTGAGACTATTTTTTTATGTAATAACTTTGATGTAGTATTCAATACCTTTGGAATTAAAGGCTCTCCAATGAAAGCTAAAAATAATCCAGTTGATTTCTTATATCCATCCTTTAAAATTAATACTGAAATTATTAACCAATGTGCTAAAAGGGATATATGGCTAGTATTTGTTAGCTCAGTAGGTGTTTATGCACCAGCCGAGAAGTTTGTTGAAGATACAGTGTGGAAAACATTACCTTCTGAGGCAGATTGGTATCCTAGTTGGAGTAAGAGAATGGGTGAGATCTTATTAGATGCTTATAAGGTACAGTACGGGTATGATAAATGGTCAATTATAAGACCAGCAAATATATTTGGTAAATACGATGACTTTAGTGGCTTTGGTACTGTTATAGCATCTACAATTAAGAAAGTTGCTGAAGCAAAAAACGAAATTGAATGTTGGGGAGATGGTTCACCAATTAGGGATTTTGTTTATGCTGGTGATGTTGCCGATGCTATTATAAAGATTTATGAAAAACAAATAAACGATACTGTTAATTTTGGTTCAGGTATTGAAATTTCAATTAAAGAGATAGTAGATAATATAGTTAGTATTAGTAATAAGAGTTTAGGTATAAAGTGGGATAAATCAAAACCAAACGGTGATCTAAGAAGATTGATGGATGTATCAAAACAAACAAACTATGGTATCTTACCTACAACACCATTTAAGGAAAGATTAAAAGAAGTATATGAATTCTACATTGATTCTATTAAGTAGTTTTTAAAGTTGAAGTAAGAAAAATAAAACAATAATATGATAAACAAAAATTCCAAGATATTAATCACTGGCGGTTCAGGATTAGTAGGACAAAACTTAACCGAAAGATTACTTAGAGAAGGATATACTAATTTAAGAGTTAATCTACACAAAAGAGTTGTTAGAACTACTCGTAACGAAGTTAACTATACTTACCATGACTTACAAACTTATGAAGGTTGTATAGAAGCTACAAAAGAGATTGACGTTGTTTTTCATGCTGCTGCTTCTACATCTAATGCTGTAGATACTGTTGTTGATCCATTAGCACACGTTACTCCAAATGTTGCAATGAATAACTTCTTAATTGACGCTAGTTGGAGAAATAAAGTTCAACATTATATCTTCCTATCGTCTAATACAGTTTATCCACCTAAAGGAGATGAGCCTGTCGTTGAATCTGATTTCTTGTTTGATGAACCGTATCCTGTCTACTTTCCTGTAGGTTGGATGAAGAGGTATGCTGAAGTGCAGTGTGAATTATACGGTAAGTACTTACCTGTTAAGATGAAATGTACTGTTGTTAGACCTGCTAATTTGTTCGGTCCTCATGATAAGTATGATTTTAATAAATGTCACGTAACACCAGCGACTATTCGCAAAGTAGCTGATAAAATGGATCCTATACCTGTTTGGGGAGATGGTAGTGAATTAAGAGACTTGTTATATATTGAAGATTTTGTAGAGGCATTGCAAGTTATTATGGAAAACGAAACCGAGATGTTTGAAATATATAATGTTGGTTCTAATAAAGTTTATTCAGTCTTAGAAGTTTTGGAATTAATGAAGACAATTGCAAATCACAATGCTCCAACTGAATTTATTAGTGGCAAACCTTCTATGATACCTACTCGTAAAATAGATTCAAATAAAATTAAAGAAAAACTAGGTTGGGAGGCGTCGACAAGTCTTGAGTCTGGTTTAATAAACGCTTATAATTGGTATAAAGAAAATGAAAACGAATTCAAATAAGATAACTAAAGGAATTGTATTTGGTGGTTGTTCTTTTACATGGGGACAAGGCCTTTATTACTACTCTAATTTAGAGACTCTAGAAGAGCCTCCTCCTGATTGCTATGATGTTAAATTAGTTACAGATGCTCATAAACGGTTTGGTGCAACATTAAGATATCCAAGACTGGTAGCAAATCATTTTAATACCTTTGAAGTTTGTATGCTACAAAATGGTGGGTCAGAAGAAACTACTTTTACCTACTTACAAAGAGTATTTGGTATAGTAGATAAGTATGGGCATTTATTTGAAGAGTATTTTTCTTTTAATGAGATTGAATACATTGTAATACAGACTTCACAGCCTAATAGAAACTCTTTTACTTATACTTTTGAGGGTACTAAGTACGATTTTCGAACATATTCGCCAGAAATACGTGATGTTTTCTTTAAGTGGTTAGATCAGGAAGGTATAGAGTTTAATGATTGGTATTCAAATCATGTAAAAAATGTGTTTAATCAATTAAAAGAGAATATGGCTTTTTATGAATCTAAAGGAATTAAAACATTATTTTTAAATTGGGAAGATGAATACCTACCTTTAATTAAAGCAGATGACTATATGTTAGAAAGGTTTATACCTTTAGAATATAAAGGTACGACTTATGAATGTATTCGTCATTTAATGAATGAACATAAGCACTTAACAATTAACAGTGATTACGAGCATTTTGAAATTCCTCCAACGGATCATCATCCATCAAAAGAATGTCATGAAGTTATGGCTGCGAATGTTATAAAAAAAATAGAAGATAATATTAATAATCAAAATAAAATTTATGGAAAAAAACTTATATAAAAATGCATTAACAAATGCAATGACGTTCTTAGGTCAGAAAGAAGATACTGTCTTTATAGGTCAACAAGTTCTTTGGCAAGGTAATCCAATGAGTACAACTTTAACTGAGGTTCCTAAAGATAAGTTGATTGAATTACCAGTAATGGAGGAGTCTCAAATGGGTATGTCGTTGGGTATGGCTATGGCAGGCAAGTTTGTTGTTACTTTTTATCCAAGATGGGATTTTTTAATTTGTTCAACAAATCAATTAGTTAATCACGTAGATAAAATAGTTCTAATGAGCAAAGGTAAATGGAGTCCTAATATGATTATTCGTTTAGGTAAGGGATCTGATAAGCCTTTAGATCCAGGTCATCAACACAAAGGAAATTATCTAGAAGAGTTTAAATCTATGTGTCCGAATATTACTTTCTTGGATTTAACTGCACCAGATCATATTGAAGAAACTTACAAAAAAGCTTACGAACAGGGCGGTATTCATGTAATAGTGGAATACCCTGAATTGTATTACGTTTAATACTATGGCAAAGAATAAAGTATACTTAGTAACTTGTGGAATGAAGGGTCCGTTTGCTGATTTCACAGAGAGTAAGTGGAGGTTATCACAAGAGGCGCAAAAAACTAACTGGTTTGATGATATATTTGTGTATAATAGAGAAACTATTAGAAATCCTAACCATAGAAGTTTGGATGGAGTAGGATGTGGGTGGTGGTGGTGGAAGGCATCAATTATATTACAAGCATTTGAGAAAATTGAACCTGATAGTATTGTTCTATACTTGGATGCTGGCTGCTCTATAAATGAAAAAGGGGAAAATAAGTTTAATGAATATGTAAGAATGTGTGCTGAAGGACCAGGATTTCTTGGATTTGGTGCTGGTTCGATAAGTGATCGTATAGCTTATACCAATACTGTTAAAATTCACACAAAACGAGATTTACTACTGTTATTAAATTGTGATTCTGAAAAATACCTTAATTCGTCACAAATTAGTGCAGGAACTTTTTTTGTAAAAAAGAATGAATTTGGAATAACATTAATTAAGGAATGGGAAAGGATAATGAAAGTTAATCATTGTATAAATTCCGACTCTTCTATAAACGATGAATATCCTGAATTTTTTTCGCATAGGCATGATCTGTCTGTCTTAACATTATTAGTTAAACTTAGGATATCGGTTTTAGACAATTATTTATTAGGTTTAGACGAATTACCTGTTGTATTGGATAATCATTTAGAATATCCTATTATACAAGGTCGTATAAATGATTCTATGATAATAAAAAATAACATGGGAAAGTACCATAAAAATTCAATTATATGATAAGACATTTAATTACCGGAGGATGTAGCTTTAGTAGTGGAGATGCCTGGCATAGATACCTGGGTGAGTACTTTGTTAAAAATAACAGGAGTATAGAAGAATTTACCTGTTCACATACTGGATTTCCTAGTCAAGGTCAGGAAATGATACAGAAAAAAGTTATGCTTGCAGTTATAGAAGCTCTAGAAAACGGAATTGCTCCTGAAGAGATTGTTGTTGTGGTTATGTGGAGCGGTACTCATAGAAAATGCTGGTATATTGACAATCCTGAAATAATAAACGAAATGACCAAAAGCTGGGCGAAGTTTGTAGGTGGTATGTCTGGGCAGTTTTTAGACTTAAAGAATAGCTATGCTGAAAGCTCTACGGTTTTTAAAACGTCAAGTAATGATACGTTTCCATATAATCCTAACGGAGGTTGGTATTTTACTGTTGATGGAAGTGATTGTAAGTTAGGCTTCGTTCGAGAACATTATTTATTAGATCGATTTCCTGGAGGTGTTGGAAAGACGCATGGTAGTCTTGAAAATATGATAATGTTACAGAATTTCTGTAAGCTTCACGGTATAGCTTTATACCAACAGTATTTTATGGATACTGTATACAAGGATATCGAAGCTCATAAAGATCATCAAATTATAAACTATCTGTATAAGCAATTAGATACTAGTAATAGAATTGAAAATGGTATGTTTGAATACCTTCACACTCTCTTAAACCTAGATAGAAGTGCATCTATTAATGTTACTCATCAGGAAAGACTTTTATTAGACTCTAATACGGGATATTTTTCTAAAGACGGATTTCACCCTTCTTGGCTTGGATCTAAACTTTGGTGTGATAATATTCTAATTCCTTTCTTGAAAGAAAAAGGTGTGCTTTGTACTTTTTTAATATAGTTATCTAAAGACTTCGTTTCGTAATAAAAATACTCCACTCTTTACCAGCTAATTTCCCAGTCCTCGAATTCAGCAGCTAAACAATCGATCTTGTAATCTTTTCTACCTCCTACAATCTCTTGTATCTTATTTTTAGCAGTATTTCTTATACCATTAATACCATGTGTCAATGCTAAATTAGACGGGCCTGCAGTTCCTGCTCTTACTGCTGATTCATTATGCCAAATATGTGCGTTCATTTGAGATAATACTACGACTGCTCTAATAGTTTCTGCGTTAATAGGAGTATCACTACTATCTAAGCATAGTTGAATATCATGCACTATATCTGCTATTTCTTGTGCATACTCTTCCTTATGTTCAGGTATTTTAACCTCTTTTAACTGTGAAATACTTAGTCTGTCAATTAATTCTGCCAATGTTGGCAAATACTTTCTGTTTTCCATATTATAATTTATCGTTTTGAATGTCAGTTATATACTCTCCACCTTCGTAGTGGTTTAATTTGCCGTCAGATACTTCTCTATCAGGTACAGTTTGATCTACTTCTATTGAATCATACCAGCTTGCTAGTTCAGGAAAAGTAGTTCTAAAGTTTTTACCTCTTCTTAGATCGTATTGCTCGTAGAAACTTTTAAAATCGTGGAATAATAAGTCTTTATCTAGTTCTGTATTATTATGGCCTCTTTGCACTACTTGTATGTAGTCAATTAATCTTTCGAATTGAGCCATTTCATGCATATTAAATAAATTGCTATCTTTATTTTCATCGTACCATTTTTTTAATTTAGTATGAAGTACGATCTTAATCTCATCTGGTAAAGCTAGGGGAGACATAAATGCAGGCCATCTTAAAATATTTAAATCTACATTTGGTCTATGGTGCCCATATTTTGCTTTTAGAATTTTCATATCCTCTAAAAACTCAACAATACTAAATAAGCATAAGCTATTAATTGTCATCATAATAGTTAAAGCTCTAAAATTAGCTTTTTCAAGAAAAGTTACTAAGTTATTTCTCCACACATCGTACTTTAAACCGTCTCTTATATACTCGGCATGTGCACCAAATGATTCATTACTTGTGTATAAATCAAATTCTTTAATTTTTAATTCGTGGGTTGCAGTAATTAACTTATTTAATATCTTTTCATTTACTCCTAAGTTTGAATTAACAGCCAATCTTAAGTTTTCCGAAGGATACTTCTTCATTAATTCAATAAAGTTCCAAAAGTTAAAACTTTGTGATGGCTCCCCACCTGTAACGCGTATTTCTTGTAGTGTTTTTGATAGCTCAGGCCACCAATCTAGAAATGCCTTTACGTAAGGATTATCTTCTCCGTTCTTACCGTAAACTTCTGACCAAGAACCATCACTTTGGTATGCTCCTGCACTTGCTGATTTTAATTTTTGATATGCTCCACCTGTTTCAATATCTTTACCCCATGTTGTACTGTATCCTGCATTACAATAACTACATGCAAAATTGCAAGTTCTATCAAAGCTAACTTCAACTGTCTTTAATAGAATATCTTCATCCCAAGGAATATCTTTTAGATCAGAAATTTCTTTATCTGTGTAAATGCAGCTCTTATATACTCTATCAGATATGTTATCTCTACCAATGTCTTCAATCTTCCAACAATAAGAACACTCGGCAGGTCTAACTCCTGTTAACATCATCTTACGCATTTCTTTCTTATGCTTAGTATTGTGTAAAGCTGAGGGATTTTTCTTAATCTCTTCTAGATCAATCGGATGCGGTAAAGGTAGATGGCACGAATTTGTGTAGCCATGACCTAAATGTAAACTAGCGTTATACCATTTAGCAGCACAAAAGCTTTTACTTATCGTATTTAAATGGGTTTCTCTCCATTGTTTTAATTCCTCTGACATATTATACTATTTTAGCAGGTCTTGCAAGTTTATTAAATTCCACATGTTTTTCATACTTAAACTCTTCGGTTTCATAGAGCTCGCCGTGGTTACCGTTTCCAGATTTATCAAACGTTTTGAATTTTGAATTTCTTTCAAAATCAAACCAAAGGTATAAGTTGTCATCTGCTTCAATGCTATCGTGATATATTTTTACTTCAAATATCTCACCACTAAACCAGAATTGATTCTCTTCAAAAGAATATGGGTTAGCTACTCCGATAAAAATTGTTTGGTTTGAATAATCATATAATTGACCACAGTCTTTATCTTTATAAAAGATGTCATTAATATACATTGTAAATTTATCTTTAGTTTTTACAATCTTTATTTTAATAACATCGCTAATGTAGGATCCAGTTTGTTTTTTTGAGTTTTCGAAATTAATTGCCCACTCTCTAATCTCTTTATCCTGAATTGTATCTAATTGTAGATTGTTATAAAAAAATCCCCATCTTCCAACTAACCCGATTAACACTTTTTCATCTACAGGTTTAGGTGCAATTTTCTTTACGTAATTAATCCACCACTCTTCGTAATTTTTATTATCATCGCTCTTCAAACCAAAGTAGATATCATCGTAATGTATCTCTTCTCCAACGTGTTTAAACCAACACCACTTTACTGAAGATGAAACAGAGTCTTCTTCTAATAGTGTAGCTGTCTTTTGAGTGAAGATCCCCATATTATAACCCGTTCTTCCCATTAGACATTGTTCACTGCTAGAAAATTCTTCTAACATTCCTGATTTATAGGTTATTTCATAAATGAAATCATCATTTAGTAGGCTATAATTCTTTGTATTGGTGTGGTTTCGTGTTTCGTTTTTAACGATGAACGATTTTTTATTTCTAAATATCATGATACTCTACATTTTGCTAAAAATTCTTCTAGTTCTGGGAATGTCTTTTCAAAGTCGGTGTTTCTTCTCTTATCATGTTCTCTAATAAACTTATAAAAATCTTTACGGTTCTTGTTTATACTTTCTTCGTCCTCTTCTGCAATAAGCCAGTCCTTAATTCTCTTAATCTTATTTATTTCAATGTCGGTAAATCCAAACCCGTCTAGACCAGTTCTCATTTGTTCGTGAAAATCTACCAATTTTGCTTGTTCGTCAATTTCTTTTACCCAGCTCTTGTCTAGTATTTTTACAGTTTGGTGATTAGGCCAACGTAAGTAAGATGAGTCTAGTAAAAGAGATGAACCCCAATATCTATAAGGATTGTGATGTCTTTCTTTTAAGATAATCACATCCTCAATTAATTTTTTATATCCAGGTACAGATAGAGCATTGTAAGTTGACATTATATCAATTGTTATTGTCTTAAACTTATCTAATAAGAAGTCAACTCTCTCGTGGAATAGTTTATAATCAAATCCGTGGCGAATATAATTTGCTTGTTCTCCATGAGTATCACAAGAAGTAAAGATAATAAACTCATGCACTAATTCTTTATCTAAGATTTTTTCAATTCTATTAACAAACTCATTGAATAATTTCTCAGGAACTCCTAAATTACTGTTAATGCACAAGCTTAATTTTTTATTTGGAGTATCTGTTTCAATAATAAAGTCTAATATCTTAAATGTATCCTTGCTAAGTAAAGGTTCACCGCCGGTAATTCTAAATGTATGTAAGTCTCTGTATAAACTTGGCCACCATTTCCAAAATGCTTCTACATAAGGGTTGTGTTGTGAAGCTAAATAAGGCATTGTACCTTGTTCCTTATATATCTCCATGTTATTAAAGGCAGTACTTGTTTTGTAAGGTCCAAACTGATTAATTTCTTCCGCCCACTTAGATGAAAACATTGGACTGCAGTAAGAGCATTTAAAATTACAGGCATTACTAAACGCAACCTCTACATATTTTGGATTATAGTTTTTATCCCAGCCACCTTTTGTAATTTCTTCAAAGTAGGGTGCAGACCAGGGTTCTGATGATTTATAAGTTCTATCAGAAAATGCATCACTGTTCTCTTCGATATTCCAACAATAATCACACTCACTTGGTTTACCACCTTCTAGCATTTCTTTACGTGCTAGTTTTTTGTGCATCGTATTGTGTAGAGCAGTTGGGTTTAATGCTATCTCCTCTAAGGGAATTTTGTGTGCTGTTGGGTGATGACATGAATGTGTCATCCCGTTATGTAAATGCATTGTAACTTGCGTCCACTTTGCTAAGCACATTCCGCATCCTACTTTATTTAACTTACTTCTAGTTTTTTCAAACACTTCATTTAACATATACTACAGTATTACATTTAACATAAAACAATTCTTTGCTATTTCTTCTTTACTAACCAGAGTATATTTAAGGGTATTCATACCGTCTTTTTTATAGTCTATTTTACCCTGCTGCATGCCCATTATATAACGGTATTCGTTTTTAGCTGTTGTCTTTCCCTTTGCCCACTTTCCATCTACAAAACCTTCATCTATATGATCTAAGCACTCCATTCTACCAGGAGTTCTATGAGGAACTATGGTATTAGGTACTTTGATTTCCTCTTCCAATAATTCACAGTTAAAAACTAAGCCGTTATTATTATTTGCTGTTTGATCTTTTATTAACTTGGTATGACTGAAATCGTAATCCAATACTAATCCTTCCTTAATAGGTTTCTTGTGTAAAGATAGCACTTCTTTTTGATTTAAACATCTATTCCATATTAATAATTTTGAAATATCTCCTCTAAAAAACTTAGCAGGATCGTTTTCATTAGCGGAAGTAGATGTTCCTAGATAGTAATCTGTTTTGTAACTTTTTAAACCCCCAATATAAGAAGAAGGAGAATCTGTTCCAGTTCCAGATGTTGCTTGTGATTCAACTCCATTTAAATAAGTGTGTATTTTCTTGTTATCTGCATCTACAGTAAAAGTCACCCAAGTCCATTGATTTTCGTATCGCTTCATCCACTGGTATAGAGGTTTGTTGAACATATCCCACAGCATTACTGTGTAAGCTCTTGAGTTATTATAAGAAATGCCATAATCGTATCCTGGTCTTCTAAAGATTGGATATTCAACAAACTTTTTATCCTCTGCACCAATTAGGTAAATAGGCATTTTATTTTCTTGATGAAATGCTCTTACTAAAACACTTACAGTATGTGAATTATGGTTTAAATCCTTAAGGGTTGGACTAGTAGGAATTTTTACATAAGAATCATTTCCGTTAAATCTTAAAAAAGATTCTGTTTTTCTGTAATTAAGATAACTTATATTAGCATATCCTTCAAGTACACATCTCCAAAATAAATCATCGTCTTCCATACCCCAATCCCAATAGTCGTTTGAGTATCCGTTAGTTTTCTCTACTTGCTCTTTACTAAAAATTACAGCACCACCAAAGTAATCTGCATACTTTAAATGGTAATTAGTTTTTGAAATATGGATTGCAATATGTCTTGGATTATCTTTGGGAAAAGAATAATCACAGTGGTCGTCTTCTGGTATCATATCAATATCATGCCAAACTATATAATCGCAGCCATCTTTGAATGCTTGCTCGGCAGCTACATTTTTCATAGCGCCCCTGTTAAATAGCTTATCGTCTACTTGATGACCGAAATACATAACATATTCTATACCTCTTTCTTCTAGGAACTTTCCTACACGAGGTATAAACTCTTTTAAGTGAGCTTCTCTATTTCTATATGGTACGCAGACTCCTAATTTCATATTCCTATATTAACGTGTGTTATATTTCCTTCTCGGGTTACGCCGTGCTCTTTAAATTGTAACGTAGATAACCCATCGTTTGATAATAACTCTTTATTTATTAAAACTTCGTTATGATATCTTAGTTGATTCCATCTTGTATTATCATCTTTCCATCTATTACCGTAAAAGCCATTTTCTTCATGAAGTAAATTCTTAAATAAAGATTTTCTTCTTATTGGTACTACTACTTCAGTATGTTCTTGTATTTCTAAATCTACAATTGGACAGTTGTAAATCTTACCATCATTACCATTACCGGATAAATCTGTCAGTGAGTAATTTTCTATATTGTTAGCATCATAATGTAAATGAATATTATCTTCAACTACATCTCCTTTTGATATGGATAGTACTTCGTCTTCAGATAGAGCTTTATTGAATACCATAAACGAATTTATAAATCCCTTAAATAGTTTTTTATCAGAATTTGACGGAGTGCTTGATCCGAGATAAAAAAACTTTTCATTAGCATAAGGATGTAATCTTGTAAATTTCTCTGTTGTACCAAGTAGAGTTCCATCTTGGTAAACTTTAATTACTTTTTCTTTATGACTAATTACAACGCATATATCTGTTTTATAATTCTTTTTAATTTTTGAATTAACATATAAAGCTTTATTACCTCCACTAAGTGCTTCAAAAGTACAAAAGCTATATCTACAAAATGAATTGTATGAGATTGCTAAGTCATATCCTGGAATTGTAAATACGTTAAAGTCGTCGTTTGGCTTAGTATGATCGCAAATAAACTTATCAGGGTAAAAGGAAACAAAGAAGGTAATATCTTTATTTGTATTAAAGGTATTTTTACCTCTTACGTATGAGTTGACTCCATTAAAATTAAGGTACTTACCGCTCTTTCCTGTATTTTTTAATTCTAAGGTTTTTAGTTCAATACCTTTAGCAATACATCTCTGTAGTAAATCATCATCTTCGTATCCCCAACCCCAGTATTTGTTTGAATAACCATCTACTTTTATAAAATCCCGTGAAGGAAATAAAGTAACACCGCCAAAGTAATCATCAAAGATTTCTTTTTTATCTAAAAATCCCGTTGCTAAGTGTATAGGAGTCTTTGAGTAGGAATAGTCAACTGCTAAAGGTATCATATCTACATCATGAAATACAACATAGTTACATCCTGACTTACGAGCATACTTAAATCCGATATTTAATAGCATTCCTCTATTAAATAACTTTGCATCATCTTGCTCAATAATTATAAGCTCGAATTTAATGCCTTTAGCTGTTAGATATTCTGTAATTGCTTCTTTAAAATCAGGTAAATGTTCATGCCTATTTCTAAAAGGAACAATAACGCCTAATTTATTCTCCATCTACAGGTGTATCTTTTTCTTTAGCTATAGTATGGAATTCTGATAGGTAGTATTGAACTCTATCACTCCACTCTTGCTTATCGATTTCTTCAAACCAAAGAGTTAATGCATCTAATGAATTGGCAATTTTTTCTAATGCCTTCACTTTTTTTGTTTCAAGCAACAAGGCTTCTTTTTCTTTTTCTTCTTTTGTCATTATATTGAAATTATTGTGTTAAGTAATTTATCCCATTTTTTATATTCCCAAACTCCAACCTCTTCTATCATAAAACGAGTATCTGTTATATCGATTTTAAATCTAGTCTTTGCTAACTCTCTATACATCTTTCTGTATTCTTCCGAGTATGCATTTTGTCTATTTGTGTTTGCTACTGCTCTAATTCTTTCACCGCAAGTAGCATCCCATTTAAAATGGTTTACTATAACGCTGTACTTTTTGTAGGGAGCAATTAGTGGATGATTCCAACCTTGCCATTTCCAAGTTGTATGTCCATCTATCTTTGCATAATGTTGACCGGGGGTTAATTCAACATGACCTTTCATTATACAAACTTTATTTGGACAAGCTCCTGATAAAGGATATCTAAAGAATCCTGCTAGAGGAAATTGCTCGAAGATATTCTTTTCTGGTTGTAGTTCTGGAAATGTTCCACCTGGTCCTATTCTGTCAACAAATCCTCCTCTAACCAAATCCCATCCGTATTCCTCACAGTCCTTTATAATGTATTCCAAAGATTCAGGGTATTCGTGAAACTCATCATCATCAGCAACAATCCACCAATCTTCAGGATGCTGATTTTTTATCTCATTATACATGTTAGTTACAGTCTCCCAATTAAATTTTTCAGCAGTACGTCTAAGAACTATTTTTGCTTTTGGAAACTCTTCTATTATCTTTTCTACTTCTTTTGAAAGCTCTTTATCTTCCCAATCATAAACGCCTACACAAATTTCATCTACTATATTAGAATAGTAGGTTAGAAAATGCCACAATATATTTGTTCTAGATCCAACTACGGTTGCTAATCTAATCATCTTTTATTAATTATTGTAATACCAGTTGAAGACGGTTTGTCTATAAAAGTATGAAAATTAAATAAATTTACCAAATTCCATTCGACATTTTTCTGTAGCTCTTGAATAAATTTTGCTGGTCCATCAAAAGGATGATGCTCTTTTTTAACATCTTCAGAAATTATTAAAGAATTTGAATAGCTTTGATCGGTATCGTGTATTAATATTATTCCCTTAGGAGTTAATAGTTTAGAATACAACTCAAAGTCGAGTTTTACTCCTTCATACGAATGATCTCCATCAATAAACAACACATCTATTTTAATATCTTGTGGTACAAAGAAGTTGTAGTATGCGTTTTCGGAAGTTTCTTTGATAAAACGAGGTGTAAACATATACCTAAAAAATGAATCCTCATCTTCCAAGTCATTAAAGCCCCCAACACCGTTACAAGCATCAACTAAATAAGTAGCTCCTATATCTCCCCAGTTGTGATCTCCGTTTCCTTCAAAAATTCCTTGCTTGTAAAGATCTCTTCTTGCAATAGTCATAATTCTGGGAATAAATCCGCCGCCTGAACCAATACACACACAGTTTTTTGCTCGCATGTGTTGAATTATAGAATATACTATTAATCCGTCTCCCATATGTAAGTCAGTTGCACCATGAGTCCATCTGTAAGGTACAGGAGTATCTTGATTATTGGTAATATGTCTTTTTATGTAGTCGGAATTAAGTATGTCCATTTTTTAATAAATTTAAAACGTTCTTACTTAGATTAGGAAATAACTTATAGAAAGTTTCTAATATACTTTGCCTACATTCTACATAATATCCATGACTTTCGTCAAAAGCTCTTCGTTTATCAGGTCCAAAATGTGTTGCATACAAGTATTCTTTCTTTTTAGAGAACAATCCTAGCCCATTTTCTATCCACTGATCCTTGTGACATATTAAAGTTTCGTTAAATAAGAAACTACAACTTAGGTTTTCATCTTTAATAAGTTGCCATAAAAGCTTTTGTTCGCAGAAAACCATGTTTAAACCGTTAATTACACCTCCTTTTTTAGACATAGTGTTCATCCACTCTAAAGCAATTTGAGCGTATTTTTGGCGCAATTCCTCATTGTTTATATAGAGAAAAGCTACATTGATAGCTTTATCATCCCAATCGTAGTTGGGTAGCTCCATATACTTGCGAAGTTGGTAGGGTTCTGGGTAATGTTTGGTAGTTATTTCCATGAAATTGCCAACAACATCTTGTTGCCAGAATTCGTCTGGAATAAATCTTTGTTTGATGAATAGGTCGAGGTCTACTATTACAAATGGAGCTTTTAGCTCATTTATAACTTTTAGCTTTGCGGAAGCCCAAAAAGCTTCTTCGTTAAAATCGTATTGTTTTTTGTCTAATACTTCTGTGTTAACATTATCCCATAGATCTAGGATTCCCATCTCAGAAATTAATTGCTTGCTGTGAGAGTCGCAGTACAAGTTGGTCGTATGTTCAGGATAGAGATGCTTCCATGTAAGAATAGAAGTGTATAAAAATGCCTTTTCTAGATTAGAATAAAAGGACATATGCTCAGCACACCACACAACATTCATAACTAATTTTTTTAAAGACGTTAAGAGAACACAGCGAAGATCGTAGTATAACTTGCAGCGTCTGTTGTGTTGAAGTTGTAAGTATACACAATTGGAGATAGAGCTGTACCGTAAGGTTGGTTAGCACCTGTAGTAGTACCGCCTGTCAGGATTGGACTTACCCCACCTGAAGTGGTTGCCCATCTTCTGAAATAGTTAGGGTAAATAGAAGTAGCTACAATAGTGATGTAAGCATAAACTTTTGAAACTGCAAAGAAGGTTGTACCTGCTCCTTGACCACTATCCGAAAAAGGATATGTAATACTTACTGTACCTTGTGCTACGTTACTACTTTGAACTATAACTTGATAT
>Ga0181346_1000103_pt1 | contig 33654 bp, 51 predicted proteins | sample Su13VDMM15DN_FD_130100 | JGI IMG/M metagenome (GOLD analysis project Ga0181346, IMG submission 130100) | Freshwater viral communities from Lake Michigan, USA - Su13.VD.MM15.D.N | ecosystem: Environmental > Aquatic > Freshwater > Lake | place: USA: Michigan | collected 2013-07-15 | reverse complement strand
CATATCTTTCTCCTAAAAATCTACATTTGTCTTTTGACATTACAAAAAACAACAAATCTCCAGTAGGAAAAACATCAAGTAATCGTGCTTGTTCCTCAAACCCCAATTTCTTGACAAACTCTACCGACTTGTCGTTACTACTTACTACTGGGGCAATAATCTTATCTACCCCCAATTGTACAAAAGGATAATCAAAAATGGTATGTAAATATTGCTTATTTAAGCCTTTTTCAAGATAAATATGGCAAGTTACTGACCTTTTATTAAAATCCTCATACCAAACTACTGCTTCTATTCCATCCTTGACCCATCCAATTGTTGTGGAATTTTCAGGTGTCCATACCATGTTTAACTTTTGGGCAATAAGCGGCCCTAATAAGTCTTTATCAAAACATAGCACTACAGCACTCCACCTTTTTCCATTACATAATCAGTTGATGCCCAATGAAACTCAATACCTTGCGATGCAACATTTATGTTAATTGATCCAGCAAAACCTGTTCCAGTAACGCCTTGCCAAAACTTAGTGGTGGTTAAAGTTCCACCCCAATTAGCGTCATCCCACAAGGATGTGTCCCAAACCCCAACATCCAATGTGGAAGGGTTAAAAGCTAATTCATTTGTTAATGGTTGAGTGTCAAAATCGGTGCTAATACCACATAAAACGGTTGGTACACCGTTATCTGTTTGTAGTATAGGGCGTACTAAGGTAAAGCGTTTTAACTGCCCTCTGCTCTCAAAATAACTATATGCTTGCTGTGCTGTTGCAACAATGTTAGAACCATTATCAGAAGGCTGGGTATAAAACTGCCCTACATAACCATTAGCACCAAAGTAAATCTTGTTATCTCCTGATACTTCCCAGCAAAGTGCGTTTATTCCAGTAAATCTAGCCCAAGACTTAGTAATGGTGTGCATAACATACTGCTCAAATCCTGTACCAGTAGGAATGTTAAGGATCAGCATATTTTCACTAGCAAAATAGGTGATTTGCCAGCCAAATGAAGCGTAATAAATAGTAGCCGCTTGACTTACAGCGTAATAAATCTTGTCGGTTAGGTTAATTCTTGGGTCTAAGCGTGAAGATTGCAGGGCGGCAGACATTGGCACAAGGCCGTCTTGAGTTAATAGCAGTAAATCACCGCCAAACTTAAAGAAACAGCGTCTAGCAAAGGTTTGACCCATCTGCCATACACCGACCTCGCTCCAAGCATTAGGATCACTAGGGTTTGTACCCTTGTAAACAATGACTTCACCCATGCTAGTCACAAAAGCAGATAAGTCATCTACGCCATAACCTGCGTCTAATGTCCAAGTACCCATTGCTTGCAAAAAGCCACCTGAACGGGCAATTGATCCTAACGGAAAGTCTAATGCCGCACCGCCAATAGATTCAACAGGTAGATACCAAAAGGTCATACTGTCTTTTTGTACAAAAAACAGTCTGTTTTGGCACATATTGACATTAACTAATGTGTTACTGTTTACGCCTGTAATGCCTAAAACGGTATAAGTTCCAACTACAGTAGCATTAGCCGCTGGTGCGGTAGCCATTGTGTAGGTAAAAGATGAAGCACCCGTTACGGTAATGACATAAGTACCATTGTAATTAGCTTCCGTAGCCCCTGATATGGAAACACGGTTGCCTGTAACAAGTCCGTGTGGTGCGGAAGTAGTTAAAGTAGCTGTTAGGTTTCCCGTTCCACCCCTAGTAATAGTAGAGATTGTTTGAGCGGTAGTTGTGGTAGCCATCTTAGACCATCTTGTACCGTCATAAACCATTGCGGCATCTTGACCGTTTACGGCAATAATAAAGTTGCCACCATCGGTAGAAATCATGCAATGCTGGAATTTACTGTTAGTTAAACCTGTAAATACAGAAGTTGCGGTAGAAGTTGATGCGTTATAAATTACCCCGTTGGCAACGGCAAAAAGCGTATTAGTGCCATCGTAATTAGCATAATTCATCAAAGTTTGAACTTCGCCCGTGATCCCAATAGATGCTTGTGAATACCCCTTTCTAAGGGTTATATCTGTAGGGGTAGGAAAGAAATTAACTAATTGCACCGCATCTAACGGTTGCATTTCAGCCAATGAATCTCTAGCGTTCCAGCCCCCAATTGGGGAAGCTAATGAAGTAGTGGTAGCTGTAAACTTCTTTGGAACAGGCATGGTTAACTACCGTAGCCAGTATCAGGAATATTAGCCCAACCAATAAGCACGGCACTTGGAGCAGGTGCAAATGATAGGGTAGCAGAGCCTTTATCGTTAGCTTTGGCAATGCTTAAATAACGGGAATAATCTTGTTGCAATGCAGTAGTGTCAAAAGACTTAATTTGAAAATATTTAAGTTTGGTCAACAATACAATAATTGCGTCATCCAATACAGATGTATCTGTGTCGGCAGTAAAGCTGTTTTTAACAGCGTCAGCCGCACTTCTTACCCAGCCTTTAGAGCGGTACTCAAATCCTAAATATTCTTGGGTGTTGTATGGTGGCCAAATCTCAAACTTGTTACCCAAAATTCTCCAACGAACTCTAGGGCCTGTTGAGATATAACCTGATTTAAGCCATTGCCATTGTTGTGCATCAACAGGGCCAAGCATCTGCCAATGCTTTGTCTTATCCCAATGCGTGTTATCAGTAATAGTTTCATAATCAGGCGGCAATGGGTAAATAGTACGGCTAAATGTAACCGAACCACCAACAGATGTTGCAGAAGATAATTGGGTAGTAGTTAAGCTAGTTGAGTTAATAACTTCGTCAACATAAGTATCTTGTGGAACATTTGTACCAACAATGGAATAGTTGCTGTCCAGCCCTGTGGTACTTGGAATGTTATTTAATAGATAAGTACCATTCGTAGTATCACAGGTCGTGGTTATTGCGTTTGTATAAAACCTGTATTCCAACTCCAATGCCTGCCAGTCGTGTTCTTTAATTAGATCGTACCCAGCACGATTCATTAACGCAAGAATCTGTTGCACATCTTGGTTAGTATTTCCTGCTACATAAGTAGGTACGGCTAAGTTAAGTTCGCTGGTTACTTGTTGTACAAGTTCAAGCATTGTTGCTGACATATTAGGCTTCCTCTGTGGCTACCGCTTTTTTACGGGGTTTCTTTTCACCAACAGCGGCAAGTATAGCGGCCATTTGATCTTGCATTTGAGCCAGCTTCGCATCTGTTTCTGCCTTTATTTTAGCAGTTTCTAAGTCTTTTTTGGCAAGTTCTTCTTTCAAAGCGTTAATTTCCTGCTCACGCTTGTCTGTTTCTGCTGAACTTGTAGCTAGATTTAAAAATGCCTTTGCCTTGTCACGGAATGAATAAGGTGACATTCCTGCCGCCATTCCCATACGCTGTAACTGTTGATCTGAAGCATTTGCAATGGATTCGACCGTGTAGAACTTCATTGCCCGTAGTTCTTCAGCTTGGCTTTTTGATACCAAAGGCCACTCTGATACAGGTGTTCCAATTACTTCCTCATCGCTTGCACCCTGTCTATTCATGTAGTTAGCCCATTGAATAGGGAAACGGGTCTTATGTTGCTGAAGTGCAAAAGTGTCGATTTCGGTAAGGGTATCGCCAGCTACGCAAATATGTACAAAATCAAACTCTTTGTATATTGGTCTGCCAGCATCCATTGATTCTTGCTCTTGGTGTACGGGTTTTCTGTAAAAGCGTACTTGTAAGCGTGAATCTGCATTGCTTTCATCTGAAGGTAGTGCCATTTTTAAATCTCCTCAAGGTATTAAGGTAAAAAAGTTAAAGAAAAGGGGTCAGCCTTTTGAGCCAACCCCTTGTTTTTACTACATTTTAGCGTTTTAAGCTAATCAAACAGAAGCCTTACTAAACCAACCATAATCGCCTGAAGCCATTGCGACTGCTGGTGATAAGTAAGTGCCAGCAGAACCAGTTGCAACAAAGGTTGATGCGTTTACTGAACAAGTAGCTGTTGAAGCTGTAATAGCCGCACCTGCTACTGCCCATACATAACGCAAACCATCGTTACCAAAAGTCTGAGCACCTAATGGGCCAAAGTTAGCAGGAGTGCCTTGAGCCGCTAATTCTGTTGCGGTTTGTGTATCTACAAGATCTACACCTGCGATGGGTAGGGTTGAATATGCCATGATAATTCCTTTTCTATAAGTTAAGTTATGTTAATAGATTCGATTAAGAACCAGTCAACACGCCTTGTAGTTGGCTATTTGAACAAGTCAAGTTACCAGCCCAACCATAGAGCTTAACAATAGCGTCTTGGTTGATTGATTGACGCTCGCCACCGATAGGTACGAAATTACGCTCTTTGTGTGGGCGGAAGAAGATGTAATTAGTATTCAAGAGATACATATACAATGCGTTTTCTTGAGCACCAATACCACCACCTAATACCACATCAGCAGACATACCGCCACCGTAGAACTTCAATGATGCAAAGCCAGCCGCACCTTCTTCTACACCAGCAATACGCTGAATAGCTTGTAAGGATGCAACATAGCGTTGATACAAAGTGTTACCAGCGATGATTAAATCAGTCTTATCAGTTCCACGAACGGACTTGATAGCGGCTGTAGTCATTGCGGCTTGGATCAAAGCGGATGTGTCAGCACCAGTTGTTGCTTGGTTACGCCAAAATTCCCAGTTTGCACGGTTAATACCACCGTATGTGCCTGAAGTTGGTGAAGTGCTGATAGCGGCCGCTAAACCAGTAATGTTTTTACCGCCATTACCTGTACCGTCACCATAAAGGTCGGTAGAGATACGGTTCAACAAACGGGCTTCAGAAACTTGCATACGGCCGTCTAAGAGGTCAATAATTGCCTCTTTTGAGCTGTTTTGCAACATTTCTAGACCACTCATTGTCACAGAATCAGCGTACTGCGTAATGCTGAACTGAGCCGCAGAGATAGGGCTATCAGGGGTGATGTTTAATACTTCGTCAATTTTGTTATCGTAGTGGCTCTTTATCCGCTACTTCAGTATGTCACCATACTGTTCAGACTATATCATCCCTTTCGGGTGGGAAGCTCGTGGGGGCATTACTGATTTCTCTCGACCCCTAGTCGTTACACCTTCTGTGTCCCTAGCCCTTTCGGGTTACATACACAGCTTGGCTCGGTATTATCTTTAAACTCACCTCAAATTCAAAGGTTTCCACCGAATTCATCCCATTTGCTACAAAAACTTGCTTACTGCAAATTAATGAAGGGGCTAGAAGTCAACCCACTATAACTGTTTGCATTGTTAGTGTTTGGATCATTGTACATGATCTCCTCGCCTATTGTTAATGGTCACTAACTTAACCATGCTTGGTCATTTCTGCCAAACTCTTGGACTTGATTTACTTCAAGTTATATCCAAGTGCAGACTATCGCTTCACCTTCACAGGTGTTCTCTCGCTTAGTCGTTCAGGCTGTATTTAAACTTGCCCCTTGTTGTCCCCTTCGGGAGTTCCAAGTCAATCAGAGAGAATTCTCACATCTGAGTTTTAATTCAGAGTGACCCCAACATTAAGGATTACATTACCGCCTGAGAAGGGTCGTACATTACCCTTTGAGTTCAATCTTTGTAGGATTGCGTTGTTTTGTGTCAAGTTATCTGCCAATACTCCGCTACGGCTTTGAATGGTAGTAGCGATAATATCGGTGATTGCTGAGTTAGCAAATGCCATGATATTTCCTTTATTAAATTAAGTTAAACCCGACCACCCTCTGCATCGGCTAAATTAGCCATCAGCAAGGATCGTCTATCCTTTGCATCTGTCTTAGACACTTGACCGCTAGGAGTAACGGATCGTGGACTAACAGCAGTTGCTTTAGCTTTAGCTACTTGCTGTGCCTTAGACGCTTGGGTGTTGGCTGATCTCAGGAGTTTTTCCTGCTCTAGCTTAAACGCTTCGTCATTCATACGCACCGCTTTGGCATAAGCCGATTCTAAGTCTTGGGCTAAACCTCGCTCAAGTAATTGAGCCATATCTTCCCTAACCATATCAAAGTGCGGAAACCGCTCTCTGTCACTACTTACCCGACTGATTTCATTACTCAATCGAGCATTTTCTTCTTGCTCCCGTATCGCAGATAATTGCTGAACTTGTTGCTGGGTAGCTTGAAGTTGTTGCATTAACTGTTGCTGATACGGATCTACATACGCCTGTTCAGGCATCTGAAGTGCATCTTGATTTAATTGTATTCCATAATCTTGTGCAAGTCTATTAAACGCACTTAACTTCTGTTCGTAAGTTCCGTTGGCTAAAGTGTAATGTGCTCTACCCAAATTATTAATCCATGCGGCAGGGTGAATACCATGCTTTTGTAGTTCAGGAATAAATGGGCCAATAGCATCAGTCAGTTGCCTAGCGTTGTCTGCTTCATTCTTGTAGGCAGAAACTCCACGCTTGTATTCAGCTTCACGCTGGTTGGCATATTCCGCAAACTTAGCAAATTCCTCTTTATCTAGCGGTTTGCCACCTGCCATCTTGTCCCAAACATCCCTATACTCTTTTTTCCAAGTAGTAGGGCGTTTTATTTCTTCTTCAGGCTCATCAGTAGCTTCTGCCACCAGTTCAGGTTCTTCAGCGGTATCGTCTTGGCTACTGGTTTCTTCCTTACTACTTTTGTAGCGACCTTTTTCGTCACGGTCGTTGCTTTCTTCAACGCTGGTTTCTTCGGCTTGGATTGGATCGTCATTTACTTCAATCTCCTTTTCGATTGGTGCTTCTAAAGTGCCTTCTTCGGCTTGGTCTAATGCGGCTTCTAGCAATTCTCTACGGTCATCTGACATGGTGATCCTTATCTGTAGTTAAGTTTGGCGTATGTAATTTCCGCAATTTGACGCTTACGGGCTTCTTGTTCTTTGCGACTAAATTCAACCTTTTTTTGTTCGGTTGGCACATCATTACCAATTTCAATGCAGTTATTACGCTTTAGGTTCTCACGGTGCTTAGAACGGCTAGATACCCAAGTGCCGTCAGCCATTGATATATGACCAGCAATGTCAGGCATTACGACTGGGGCTTCTTTTGGGGTCATGTTTAGCTTGGCTTGCCACGCTTCTTCAGCTTGTGGCGTATCAAACGGAATATTCCAATAAGCAAGGTATTTCTCTTTATCATCATATTGCGTTGCATCATATTCTTCGTGATCCACTTTGCAATGTGGGCATTTAACTGTGACTTTGACTAAAGCCATTACATTCTCCTTATGATTTCGGGTATTTTGTCCATCTCATCTTCTTCAATAGTAACTATTGAGTTGTACCAAGTGCCGTGCTTCCAACGCCAACACTTAAACTCTTTTCTAGGCATGATTACGATGGTTCTAACGCCCAAAGCACCAGCTAGGTGGGCTATCCCAGTATCTACAGTAACCAAGCCTTTGAGAGCCTTTAAATGGCTTGCAGTTTTAGACCAATCTTGCTTCCAGCCATCGTTAGGTAGGGGTGTCCAAAACTTATCTTCTTCTATGTTTAAAGAATAGGCATCATCACCAACAGCTTGCAACATGATTTCAGGGTTTAGGGTGCGGATATAGTGCAAAATCCCTTTGGAAGTTGACCAATTAACGCCTATTTTCTTGGGAATATTGCTAGGAATGGCGTCTAAATACCCTTCAGAGCCTACTATTTTCTTAATAGATATTGGAAATAAGGCTTTTGCGTAGGCTGGGGCTAGGCTGATGTAATAAGGCAGAGAAATTATGCCAAGCCAATAGTCTGATTCTGTGGCAACGCCTTCTTCGGGCATATTTGTAAATTGATCTATGCAATCCATTTGCCCAAATAGCAAGTGAAGCGAGCCGTTTTGCAATAAAACTACTTTTTTAGCACCCATCACTTTTAAAAATGGTAGGAATCGTGCGTACTGGATAATATCGCCAAAACCTTGCTCTGCAACAATGGTTATAGACTTACCAAGTAGACTTTCACCTCTCCATACAGGCATTTTTAAAGGTTTTGCGTAACCTTCAAGCTGATTAGCCATTATTTCAGGATGCCAGCGATACTCAAACAATCTAAAACCTGCATCTAAACGACCAGCGTGTAGGTGCTCGTAGGCTTTTTTGTATTCCGTGTGCGGATTTAGTGTAGAAGTATTAATACGGATTCCTCATCGTCTAGTTCCTCTAGGCGTTTGGCTTCCATATATAACAATTGCTCTTGTATGAGCCTTTGCTGGTTTCTGTAAGCTACTGCCGCAAGGATGTTATCCCGTTGTCTTTCAAGGTAGCTTATAGACCGCTGTAATTCTTGTGTATCGACTGACGGTATATCAGCTTTAACCTCTTGAATTGATTGTACTTTAGATTGCTTAACTTTTGCAACAGGATCAATTTGATCTTTAAATGCTTGCCTGCGTGATGCGTTAGCGTCTTTGGTGGATTGCTCTAACCTGCGTTGGCGTTCAGCTATTTTTGCAGATAGCTTGCGTAATCGCTTTAATTCTTCAGGTGTCCATGACGCATCATCCCCGCCACCAAGATTGCTAGTTGGTGTAGGCGGTACTCCGCTAATCTGAAAAGCGTTATTTTGAAACGCATTGACTTGGAAAGCTGTAGAAAACATTACTCTACTACTACCCAAGATTTAGTGGACTCATCCCACCTGTAAAATTTATTGTCTGATGGACAAGGTGTTGGTGCTTCCCATAACCAAGTAGATTGATTTAGTGTCCAACTAGGAAACGGTTGTGGTGCATAAAATACATCATTTTCATAATCGTATGTATATCCAAGTCCAGCAAAATTACCACGCAAAGGGGTATTGTTTGGGTGTTTATTACCGTATGTATTGTAAGAAGTTTGTAACCAAGTACCTGCCGATGTATCTACAAATGTATTAAAAAATTCAGGTTCGGCAACAATAACTTGGATAACTTTGCTGTCAAGGACTTTTGCGTAATGACTCATGCTGTGTAACTCCCTGAAGATTTAAAAATTATTACTGTATTACTGCCGTTAGTAACTACTGTTGGAGAGCCTGTAGTTGTTCCTGAATAAATTGCAGTAGGAACAGAAATAATTACTACTCCCGAGCCACCGTTAGCCCCTCGTTGTGCAGTTCCGCTTCCGTTACCACCACCGCCACCACCACCGCCACCAGTATTTGTGCCTCCAGCAACGGCATTATTTGTATTTGATAGACCTCCAGCCCCACCACCACCTGAGCCACCAACACCAAATAATGCTCCACTTGTTTGTGAACCGCTACCACCACCGCCAGAAAAATAAACAGAAGTCGAAACAACTTCTCCAACAGAATTAGTTGTTGCTTGTGTTGTTGTAATTAATGTTGATGTATTTCCAGTTCCGCCATTTCCTGATATTGAAGATGAACCATTACCTCCAACGGTTGTTGCACCACCACCACCCCCACCGCCATAAGCAGGGGGTACTAATGCCGCAGTACCACCAGCAAATCCTTGACCACTTGTTCCTGAACCACCTGCACCTGTTAAATTACCACCTACTCCGCCACCTGAAGCACCCGATGTAGGAGTTGTTGGTGATATAGCATTACTACCACCATATCCACCACCAAGAGCTGTTAAACCAAATCCTGTTGAATCTAAACCGTTAGAACCTACACCGCCACTTGTTGAGCCTGAACCGCCACTACCCACAACAAAAGAATAAGTTGTTCCACCAAATAATGTTTGTGTACCTGATAAAAATCCGCCTGCACCACCGCCCCCACCAAGCCAATATCCACCGCCACCGCCTCCACCAACAATTAAATAAGATGCGGAATAAGTAATTGCTGTGTTTGCAATCGTAATAGCACCTGAACCATTGGTAATAGAAATTCCAGCACCAGCAGTTAAAGTGGCTTTAGTAAGCGTATTTCCTGTTGTATTACCAATTAATAGCTGACCATCTGTATAGGATGTTTGACCTGAACCACCATTAGCTACAGGTAAAGCTGTACCCGAATAGCCAATTGCTAAAGTACCGCTAGTAGTAATTGGACTACCTGAAATGCTTAAAACGCTAGGTACAGTTGCCGCTACTGAAGTTACTGTCCCTGAGCCAGCAGTTCCGTTAGAAGCTGAAGTAATACGACCTTGTGCATCAACAGTAATATTTGCGTTTGTATAAGCCGCTGGAGTTACAGCAGTATCAGCAAGGCTAATTGTCCCTGTACCAGTAATAGGGCCACCTGATAAACCTGTTCCTGTAGCTACAGAAGTTACTGTACCCGAACCCTTGTTATTAAATGTTGTCCAATCTGTGCTTGTTAAATACCCGTTTACACTACCCGTTGCCGCAGGAATGGATATAGCAGGGGTATTGCCACCGCTAGAAACTACTGGACTTGTGCCAGTTACGCTTGTTACCGTACCTACACTAATTGAACCACCAAGACTTGTGCTTGTGCCATTGATTGTGATAGCTGAATTATTAAGGGCAGAATTAGGGATAGATGTAAGGCTTGCACCTGAACCTACAAAAGTAGTAGCCGTAACTGTTGTGCCTGTAATTGCCCTAGCAGTTGTAGCACCAATAGTCATATTGTCAATTGTTCCTACATTGATAGGTGCAATTTCAATAGAACCTGTACCACTAGGCTTCATGTGAACATGACCAGTACCAGTAGGACTAATGTCTATTTGTGCGTTTGCACCATTAATATTTGTAGCTACATTGATTGCTAGGTTATCGCCACCACCTGCACCCATACTCATTTGAGTAGTGCCAGCAGAGTTTTTAAGGGCTAAACCAGCAGAATTAGTAGCTTGAACAATAGGTGTAGTTACGCTTGTTGATGCCGCTAATGTTGTTACACCTGATATTGCACCCGTATCACCTACAGTAACTACGCTGTTTTGTAATAATTTGCCTGTAGTGCTGTCATAACGAGCAATAGCATTATCTGTAGCACTTGTTGGGCCTACTACATCGCCACCCAAAGATGGGCTAGAGTTAGTAATTACGCCTGTGCCACTATCATAACTAATACCTGTACCAGCACTTACAGAAGTTCTAGCTCGAGCAGTTGTAAAGTATTGGTTTGTGCCTTCAGTAACATCCGTAGTAGTTAAAACGACTGTACCTGTATAACCATTGACAGAAGTTACAGCATCGGTGTTATCTATTTTTTGCCAGATACTACCATTGTAAACAGCCCAGTCGCCCACTTGCCAATCTGTAATCCCGTTAAGATTAGTGCTACCAGCAACAGATACAACATAGTAGTAACCCTTAGTACCAACAGACGAAGTAAGAGTAGGGGTATTTGTGCTGGCATTCCATGTTCCTTGATAATTTAAATCACCCATTTGGGGAAGTTGCGAAACTGGCACTTGACCGCCTGCATCAAGCGTAGCTACTCCAAGTGCTGCTCCTTTTTCTGTAGTAGGAATGTAGCCTGTTACAGTAACTCCTGACATTGAACCACCAGTAACAGATATGTTATTACTGTTTTGGGTAGACATTGTTCCTAAACCAGTTACATCAGTATTAGGAATAGTTGATGCGGCTGTCATGTTAGCCGTGCCATTGCCCTTTACATAACCTGTAAGAGTAGAAGCACCTGTACCACCATTCTCTACAGGGATAGTGCCTGTTAATTGATGGTCAGCGTTCCAATCACTTGGTCTTACAACGGATGAATCATCCCCGTCAGGTATCGTTGAAACCTTAGTATGCTTGACTGTTATAGCCATTATTGAACCCCGATGATTTTACCGTCTTGTCCCCGTACCACTTGTTTAGGTCTATTGTGGTTTTCGTTAATGGTATTTACCAAATCGCTTAATGCTAATGTCATCTGTTGGTTGCTTTGACCAATAGCATCGGCAATAGGCTGTAATGGGTGTTCCATAGACTTAGCCATATCCTGCTCTGTAAAGTAAGCCTGTTCACCAGTAGATTCATCAGCACCAATTCTTGCAACTTCGATCTTAGCACCGTTGTTAATATGTGCTAGTAAGACCTGAGTATTGCGTTCAGTATTCATCTTCATTTGAGCAACCTTAATCTCCATCTCACGATCCATCATATTACGCTGTTCTTCTAGTTGGAATTTAAGCTGGTTTTCTTGGGCTTGGTATTCTTGTTTAGCTTTTTCAAGTTCCATTTGCATCTGCATCTTTTGTTGCTCAAGTTGCATAGCGTTTTGCATTTTGGCTTGCTCCATCTGAGCTTGCATTTGTAGCTTCTGCATTTCAGGGGTTGGTGGCTTGGGTTGACCTTCCATTTGTGCTTGTTGCTGACGGAACTTATCGGCTGTTTCGTCAATCAATCCCTCTAAACCTTTACCAGCCTTGAACGCTGTTACACCAAACTTGAGCATCTCAATCAGCATAGGTGTTAGTTCAGGACTTGCATTTGCCGCTGGTAATGCTTGGCTTAGGAATCCACCCATAGCCTGTAAGAACTCCATGCGGTCTTGCTTTTCCTGTTGTTCATCTTGATAAATCATCGAATCGCTAGTCACTTCAATACGGAAGTTCTTGGCTGGCTCATCCTTTAGTAATGCAAGGGCTTGCGGTATAAGTTGTTGATCTTGTGGGGATAATTGCATTGCACCACTAATCTTAACGATGGTGTCATCGGTAAAATGCTGGCAAATAATTTGTGCTTTGATCTGCAATAGGGCTGTAGCAAAGTTCACTACATCGTGTTGCATAGTCTTTAAACGCCCTGAAGCGTTGTTGGACTTAATGATTTGAGCACCAAGTGTTTCGTTAGGGTCTGTCTGTCCACGCTGGATGTCAGCAATACCCATAATTTCGTATATTTGACCTTTAACCTGCTCCATAGCTTGATAAGCCATGTTTAGACCTTGAGCAATAGGTTGAATATCTACAAGGTTAATAGCCCCTACAAGTCCACCCTTCTCGCTAAATGCACCGTAGTTCTTAACTGGTAACAAGGCGTTGTTCTCGCCTTCGGAGAATAAACGGGCAAGGGATGGCTCAGATGCGTCATATACACCCCGAACCTTGAGTGCTTGAATGAATCCATCAATACGATCTGCCAGCGTGTCTAGCTGTCTTGCTTGGTCTTGGTACAGAACAAAGTCAGGTACAGGGATTAGGCTGTCAGTTGTTAATGTAGAGAACATTGGCTTTGGACATGGCCAAAAGTTCTCAAGCTGTAGCGGATCATCACGGGTATCAAGAATCTTACCCATTGATTTGTTTAGCCAAATAACTTGACCAGTTGTTTTGTCCCAAATCTCATAAACAACGGCTTCAGATGCACCTTCGCCCATCTTTTCATTAAATGTCTTGGATGTTTCAGGCTTGGTATCAAGCGGAATCTTACCGCCTAGTTCTTCACCAAAACGCTCAACTAATGCTGGTCTGCCCATGTAAACCTTACGCCATACTGCTGTTACTTCTTCCCAAGTACGGGCAACGGTTAAGCCAAAGTCACGCCAATGAACATAATCTACAGGAGCACATTCATATTCAATACGCTCTTGGTTCTCACGATAGATGCCGCCTTCGGTTTCAGCTTCATCAATATCTTCGGTAACCTGTAAGCCATCATCAGGCATATCTTCTGCCATGCCGCCCATTTCACCGACAATATGTGGCTCATAACGAACCCAAGCTGTACCACGACCACCTAATAAACGGTCTTGGACAGTCTGCTTCATGGCACTAGCGTAGTCACCATAATGCTCAATCTCGTACTCTAATGCTCGTTCTAGCATCATTGACGCTACACGACCAATAGGGTCGTTATCACGGAATCTGCGGCTTACATCAGGTCTTGGTAATCGAGCGAATACAGCAGGAGTGATGGTTTGGACATTAGACCAAAGGATATTGAACTTAGCGTTAGGATTGTTGCGACTGCGTGAATCGTCGCGGTAACGCTTAACTATCTTGTCGGCTCGACCTTCCCATTCTTTGAATGTACGCTCGTAGCTGGCAATGCAGTTGTACCAATCTTGGTATGTATGTTCCATCTTTATATCCTGCGGTTTGTAATTTTAGGGGTTTCTTTCCACATCTCGTTCAGCGTGACATCCGTTTGCCCGACATGAAGTCCTTTAACTCTTGAATCTTTGAGGATAGGGCTGTCCTCATCTTTCCATACAATGCTGAGATAGCGGAACGCATCTGCTGAGTGGCTTGTCCAATCGTGCTTTGGGCGATCCCTAAATATCTTTTTATCATCATCCCACTCTCGTTGATATTGACGCAAACATTCAATTCCTTCTTCACATCTATTATCAAACCAAGTGCGTGTTAATGCAAGTCGTGTTGCTTGTATTCCGTCCTGAATTGACAGGTTTGGAACAATTTTTAGGTGTTTTATGTCAATTTTTGCAGAAATTTGCTCGATTATGCTTCTTCCGCCACTAGCTAATGTTTTTGCTCTAGCGTCATGGGGCAGGTAATGGTATCCATATTTGTACCCAAATTCATCTTCTTTTTGAGATAACAAACCAACATAATAAGGTATGGATTGACCATTGCTGGAGTGGTGATCTAGCACCCGTATCTCACCATAGACCACCTGAAACCACCAAATGCTAGTGCTGTCATTAAATCCCAAGTCCCAAGCTGTATGGCAAGGGAACATTGGGTCATAGTCAACCGTAGTAATACGCTCTAAGTCCGTGATTCTACGCATCTCTTGACCGTAGAACGCACCGAGAATAGCCGCTTCAAATGAGCAAAGGAACTCAGCTTCGTATTGATTGGCAGACATCATACGCTGGGCATCTTCTAGTTCAGCCTGTGGCAATAGCCCTGATTGGTCTGCTCTGAGCGTCTTGCTGTACCAATCGGGATTGTTCTCAGCACCTTTGTAGATGTCGTAAAAGCTGTTATGTCCACGGGGTGTTCCAATAAACACGGCATACCCACCCCTGTCTGCAAGTGCTGGTCGAATGATCTCACCCCAAACACGGGGTTTCATATCGGCATATTCATCCATTACGATGCCGTCAATATAATTTCCACGCAAGCTGTCAGGAGAATCAGCACCAAACAAGCGTATCTTAGCCCCATTGTGTAGTTGCACCCATAATTCAGACTGATTGGCTTTAGCTAATGCTGGAGCAGAGAAGCGTAATAAGTAGTCCCATGCTACGCTTTTTGCCTGCGAGTAAAGTGGGCAAAGGTAAAAGTACCTACCATCAGGCTTTTCTTCTTTAATTGCCCTGCGTATCAGGTCATTAATGGATGCTACAGTCTTGCCAGCCCTTCGGTGACAGACTAGGACAGCCCAGCGTTGTTTCCTGTTATGGAAGTCTTTAAATGCTGTCCGTGCCTTGTATTCAAACTCATGGACTACCTCAGTCATCTTGCCATTTGTAGATGTGAGTTATAGGTGCGGTAGCATCACCGACTTGTTCTGTTCTAGCTAGTTTAGGTACATGGTATTCAGCTACTTGCATAAAGCAATCAAAGGCTACCTTTGGCCCTAACTTTTCATTCGTAGCGATGTCATCAAGCCATTCTTGTAACTTGTGGCTATTCCCATCCACGAACTTAGCGATCGCTTCTCTAGCGAGTGCTGTGGACTTATTAGGCGTACCCACAGAGCGACCGCCTGTCTTTTTTCTAGTTTGATCTACTTTAGAATCCATACCTTATCCAAGTGGTTGATTAAGATAAGTTAATTGTAAGCTATTTCTGCTCGTTAAACAATTTCTCTAGCGTTGCCTTACGGGTATCTTCATCTACCATAGGAACAGCTAATGCTCCAGCCAGTAAATCAGGACTGTTTGCTTTTTTAGGGTCAAATGCGGCAAATCTTGATCTAATCAATGATGGGTCTTGTACGGCATAAATATCGCTTTTTTGTGATTCGTATAACTTTTTCATGGCTTTTTGGGATTCATCCCATTGTTTGCCAGTTACATTTGACCAAGTATCATCAGGAACGATTCCATACTTTTCTAATAAATATTCTTTTGCTCTCATTACATGACTATTAGGGCCTAAATCTTTAACATTTTTAATCTCAGCACCTTTTTTGCTTAACTCATCTGCAATAATTCCTAATTCATCAGTAGTAGTTGCTGAATTGATGTCTAATCCTAATTCTTGCGGTGTGTATCGAGTTTTGCCTGATTTTGCCGCTAGTTCATTTGTATAGATGTCAGCCCAGTTTCTACCTCTAGCGTTGGCAGTTAAAAAATCATCTTTTTTTAGCAACAATGGAAGTATGTTTCCACCGCCTGATGCTGACACATAAGTTTCCGCTGTTAATGGATTGGTTGTTAAAAATGCACCAGCACCAGCAGTCTTGCCTTTACCTTTAACATTGAAGGCTTCAATATCTGCATTAGTTCCATGATAAACGGGCGTGTCATACCCCATAGCTTTTGCTCTTTGGGCGGCAGTATTACCAGCAGGTAAACCTAATCCACCTTTTTCTATTGGCAACATAGCGTTTTCCATTGCTTTTGCCATGCGAACAGCGGTTGTACTTCCCATTACTGCTGGCATATAGTTCTGTGTGAACTCTTGCATAGCTTCAGGGTAGTAATTAGGGTTTGGTCTACCCATAATGTCGGTTTTATCCATGCCAGCCATAGTTTTATCCATAGCCCGTTGGTTTGTTTCTAATTGCTGTGGCAGGGTGCGAAAATGCTCTTTGATCGGGTCAGCAAGTGCCGATGTAGTAGGTGGTGTATATCCACCTCTTAGCAAATCTGCCAGCGTAGCCATTACTTGACTTCTTTATCCAAGTCTTTAAGTTTGTCAGCAATAGCGGCTCTACGCTCTAAACGCTCACGCTGGTTCTTTTCTAGCGTAGATTCAGTATGAGGGCGTAGCATTGCATCTTCTTTTTTATATTTGCGGCTCATAGGGGTTGGTGGGATCATCTTAACCATTACATATCCTTCATCTTGGATTCAATTGTTTCTCTGCGTGTAGGCTTGGCAGTTTTAGCGGCATCTTTAAAGTCTTGTGCTGATGGGCGACCTTCAGAAGCCTTTGTAGCCATCTTTTCGCCTGAACCAGCCTTGATCCTAGCCCTTTTTTTATGAATATTGGAATACAAACCGTCACTCATGCTTTTTCCTCAATGTATTTAGCATAAGCATTTTCTAATTTAGCTTTACGCTCACCTTTGGCGTATTCACGCTCAGTATTGAGAGCAATAGCAAGTGCCTGTTTTTTAGGCTTGCCAGCTTTAACTTCAGCTTTGATGTTTTTGCCGACTGATTCGGCTGATCCTGATTTGTCTAACGGCATGATTAAGCCTTAAATTTAAGTAAATAAATGGTTGTGTCAATTTCTTGGGCGATATTGTCAATCAGCTGGCAGATTTCAGGGTCTTGCGGCAGGTCTTGACGGGCATCTTTAACAAACGCTTTGAGTGATTGCAAGTAAGCTAGTGGCTCTTTTGGCTGGTGATAGGTAGCTGGGAACTCAGTAATCTGACCGTAGCACCCAAAATAACATTCGGCTAGGGCATCGGTATGCTCAATAATGGCTTCGTAAAAATGGCCAAGTGCCTTGTGTTTGGCGTAAGACTTGGTAGCCCAATGGAAAAAATGGGTATTAGTCCCCGAATGTAGCAATGTTGCTAGGAATAATGCCATCGACTTTTCCATAATACGCTCCTTTTGGTGTATTTTATAACACTTTTCTTGTAATACCTAGTGCTCTGATTGCGGCTTCAACACTATCTACACGACTAATTGCACCACCTTTCCATTTACCTAAAAAGTCTAATTGGTCAGGTGTGAACTTGGCTTTGGCATCCCGTTTAATTTCCATTAATACGGTTTCACCAGCGTAGCCAACCAAAAGATCAGGGCATCCGTGCTTCATTGCGGCAAGTGATACCACAGTAGCCCCAGCATCTCGTAATGCCTTAACTATTTCTTTGTGGTTTGTATCTATTCGTGCGTATGTCATTGTTTTTAAATTAAAATAGATTAGTATTGGCTAACTTTACCATTATAAAGGCTTGGAATGACCAAACCAGCGTGTAGTGAACAAGAGTTTATCGCATTATTTAAAGAACACCGATCCCCTACGGCTTTGGCAAAAATATTAAATATTGATGTTAGAAACATTAATGCTCGTAGGAAAAATATAGAAAAAAAGTACGACATTATGCTTGAATCTAATAACAATCGTGGTGTTCCAAGATTTAGTATTCCTGAAAACAAGATACGCTGTGAATATGAATTAAAAGATGGAATCATTATGGTAGGGTCTGACTGCCATTACAACCCTAATTACATCTCTACTGCTCACCGTGCTTTTGTGCATTTTGTAAAAGAATTAAAGCCAAACATGGTAGTCCTAAATGGCGATTTGTTTGATTTTGCACAGATCAGTCAACATAACCGCATCGGTTATCAACAACATCCAACAGTCCAACAAGAATTAGAAGAAGTCCAAAACCGATTGGGTGACATAGAAAAAGTACGCCCTGCTGGATGTATATTGCACCGCACAATAGGTAATCACGATTTACGCTTTGATGGCAAGCTGTCTAATGTTTTACCCCAATATGAAGGCGTTAAAGGTATGTGCCTTGCCGATCATTTGTACGGCTGGTCATATAGCTGGTCAGTAGTAGTCAATGACAATACGATGATAAAACACCGCTGGCATAACGGTATTCATGCGGTGTACAACAATATCCTTAAAGGCGGTATGTCAATGGTAACAGGCCACCTGCACTCGTTGAAATGTACTCCGTGGAGTAACTATACTGGCGATATGTATGGTGTTGATACTGGAATGATGGCGGCAGTAAAAGATGACCAGTTTATGTACCATGAAGATTCTAGCGTTAACTGGAGAGCAGGTTTTGCAATCCTTACCTATGTAAACAGTCGTTTAATGCCACCTGAGTTAGTTCAGGTTATCAATGAAGATGAAGGTTTAGTATTTTTTAGGGGCGAACTGCATAAGGTGTAATTATGACTACTATTGTTGGAGATTGGATTAACAAAGTAATAGTGGCTGATAGTCAATTTACGGATGACGAAACAGGCATTAAATATTTTGAAGATAAGATTTTTGCAATAGAAGGCGGTTATTTAGGTGTTGCTGGCAACTGGGTAGATGGTGAAAAAGTAGTTGAATATCTTGCTAAAAAAGTAAAAACAAAACCTAAACTTAAGTCTGATAGTTCATTTTTAAAACTAACCAACGATGGTTTATTTTCTTGCGGTAGTGACCTTGAGTGGGAGCGGGTAAGAGCATTTATGGCTATTGGTTCAGGCTCTATGGCGGCAGAAGTTTGTATGCGAATGGGTTTAACGGCTGAAGAAGCGGTTAAATGGGCTTGCAATGTGGATTCTAAAAGTCATGAACCGATAAAAACTTATTTTTTGTAAAGTTTTAAGAATTTATTGTAATGTTTCGGTGATAACGGTCTTTTGGGTTTGCCAGCATTGATTGTATTAGCTGGTCAATAGTAAACCAATGGGTTTCCCTCATGCCGTTGTGTCGATATACGGTAAAACTCATTTGGTAGCAATCAAGTAAGCCCCAAAATTTGCAAAAGCATATCCAGCATACATACAACCCAATCCAATATCTCCCTTAAAAAACTGTTCTCCACAAATGTAAACATAGATCAGCCCTGTAAGTATGATTAGATTAGCACTCAATTAGTTTCTCCGTCTGTTCAAGTAGTTCTTCTTCCGTGATAGCGTACTCCCTTTCAAAGCGTTTTCGACCCATTCCGTGAATACTGGTATTTGATCCTCTATGGTGGTAGGGGCAAAGCGGAATGACGGGTGCTTGAGTGCGAGGGATATTACCTCGTCTAATGTGGTGAAGTTCTGCTGGCGTTCCTTCATTGCCTTGATGCCTACATAATGAACATCCCAATTCAGCAATTCGTCTGTAAATTTCTTTCTCATGCTTAGTGGCCATTAATAAAATCTACGGTTTGCTGTTCTAGTTGTTCAGCACTTTCAGCAATATCAACGCTTAGTTCCAGCATTTGTGTATAGTCTTTGCGGTTCATTGCATCTTCATACATTTTACAAAACAGTTTAAGAATCAAAAATTCTTCAGTTATTTTTAGTTTACTCATTTTAATATCCGATCTTGTGTACGGTTTGATACTTCTAAAGTCTGCCAAGTAGCGTGTCTAAGTCTAGCGGCTTCTAGTTCCCACTTTAACTTTTCAGCATTTTCTGTAGCTACACCAATTGACTTGCAAAGGTCTTGGTATTCTTGGCTGGCGTAAGATTCACGCTCTTGTGCTCCAATAGTTTGCTCATTAGATTTCTTCATCATAATGGCTTTCAAACTGCTTTTAAATGTTTCTAGTTGGGCTAACTCACCTTTTGCTTGTGCGTATTTACCTGCGTTTTCTAATATGAAGTCTATACATTTATTGGGGTCTATCTCTCTCATTTTCCTAGTTTCTTTTTTATCAATTGTTTTATGCGTTCTTCTTTTTCAGGGTATTGGGCCAACAACTTAACAACTGCTGGCCAACCTCGTTTCTTTGCTACACCGATGTACCACCAAGCTAAATATTCGTCAGAGTTGTTCTTCAAGTTGCTTTATCTTCTGTGATATTCTTGCTCGCCATTGTTGCCAACCCTCACCAGCGTAAGCAGGACAGCCTACTTCTTGGGCTTTGGCCTTAGTAAGTTCTTCGCTGGAATACCACGGCAATTCAGGTTTCTTGACCTTTTTAACTTCCATGTCCAGTTCATCTTCCCAGCGACCTTGATTGAGCCAAGTAGCAGGATGGGGAATATAGTCCTTTTCCGTCTGCTTTAGCTTCCAATACTCAAGATGATTTGCAAGGGCGTTAAAGGCATCTTCCTGCTCATTGTGGGTCAACCTATCCCAAGACTTTTCTGCCGCCCTACGCCCCTGTTTACGGGGATATAAACTATAAAATTCAGAGAAGTTCATTAATCTGCTTCCTTAGTGCCGCACATTCATCTTCTAGCATCTGAGTTTTGTTTGATCTTTCAGCATCAGCAAACTTTAAGATTGGTTTATCAAGGGCTTCTTTACACATTTCAATGTAGCGATCCACTTCTAATCTATCTTCCCCACCAACAGACGCATTACCGTGTCCAATTGGCTTACCCATTGTGTCGTAATACACTTCACGAATTTCAAAGTAATCCTCGTATGGACTACTCAAATTTACTAAACGCAAGTTCCAAGTCATGATTTCACCCAATAAAGAATTATGAATAAAAAGAACATCACCAAACCAAGTATGGCGAATATTCCTACAGAAAAAATCAACATTAAATTTTCCATAGCGTGAGTATGATTTAGTTTTCTAAACTGTGTCAAGTTTTTTTATATTAAATGGGTAATGTTGTTTTTTTTCGACAAATTGTCTTTAGCCCACATGGGTCGTAAGTTGGTAAAGTGATTTAACTTATAGTTATCTTCTATGGTTTTTGCTGTATCCATAGGAATTATGTGGTCTATGTGCCATAAATTGCGGTTTTCCCAATTCATGCCAGCTAAAAACTGTTTTTCTATGTGTTGTAATAATTCTTGATGTGTGCAACCAAGAGTTTTATAGATTTTTGTTGTTTTTTTATAATCGTGGCGTTCAGCATAAAAAACATATTGTTTGATGTTTCTGCCGTGAATTTTAATTGGATTCCAGTAATTACCTTGAACTTCTCTTGAAGTTATTTGCACATTTGCTAGTAATTTTATAACTTCTTCTTTATTCATTTGCTCTTTCGGTGAACGAACCTAGCCTACCTAGATTCGCCTTAATCTGCTCCATCGGAGTTACAGAACCCGCCAGTCGTTCGTGGAATAGGCACTAGCTTCGCCACCTATTTTGTGCTGTTACATCCACTACCCCCAGTAACACTTTCGTCTTGATCGCTGGTATGTCGTTAGAGCCCCCAACCAAGAACGATTGGAAGTAGAAAATAAAAAAGGGTTTTAGGGGCAACTCTGTGATAGAACGGCTTGCGAAATGCCTCTTTACCTCATTTCGTAAACCCACAAAGCCACCTCTAAAACCCTTGTTTATCGAGTGTTCTACTCCTCAATAATTTAAGTATACATCAATCTAATTCAGGCCAAATAAATTTATAACTGTGGGGAAAAAGCGACTTCCTGCCAATTAAACCATGCGATTGTTTTTCTAATTCAGCCGCTAAACGGATTAATTGTCCTTCAGGAATATCGGTTGTACGCCAATGGGTAACGGCCGCTTGGCTTACTTTAGCCATCTTTGCTACCTTTTTTGTACCCCCAAGAAGGTCAATGAATTGGTCGTGTGATAAGGTAAAAGTATCTTTCATACAACAATCTTAATCGTTTAACTTATATTTTACAAGACCCTTGACAATGTAATTTAGATAACTTAATATCTAAGTACGGTATATGCCGTGTTAATTAGGAGAACTCGTATGAGTGAGCAAGATCAAGACTTTCACAGCTTCCAACAACATTTGGAACGCATCTTTAAAGACCTCGAAGATGGGGTATTTATTACAGCACAAGAAATAGGTGACCTACGCTATGCGTGTGGCTTACCTGCACCAGTAAGAAAAAACCCCGTTTTAACAGCAGTCTTTAATGACTATTCAACTATTTTTGGAGCAAAGCAATGATTATTTCAGACAACAGCAAAGAATTTAAAATAGCCCCAGCAGGCTTGCATATGGCCCGTTTGTATTCGGTTATTGACTTGGGCCACCAAGCTACTGAATGGGCTGGCGAAACCAAAATCATGCACAAGGTTGTATTGACTTGGGAATTGCATGGCAATGACGATCAAGACCAACCATTAAAGACAGATGACGGTAAACCTTTGATTGTGTCTAAGCGTTATACAGTTAGTCTTGGTGACCAAGCTAGATTGCGTCAAGACCTAGAATCATGGTCTAACAAAAAAATGACCGCAGAAGATCGCAAGAAGTTCGATTTGCGTAACCTGCTAGACAAATTTTGCATGGTCAACATTACCCATTCAGAAGATGGCAAATACGCCAATATCAGCGGAATTAGCCCTGTACCGTCAGCCTTGCGTAATGCCCAGCCACAAGGCATTAATCCTTGTTTGCATTTTTGGTTGGCTGAATTTGACCAATCTAAGTACGACAGCTTACCTAAGTATTACAAAGAAAAAATTACAGAATCGTCTGAATGGCGTGGTCAAAAGGCACGGGATGCTGAAACACCTAAGATTGAAGATGACAGCTTAAACGACATTCCATTTTGATTTATGGGGCGAAAGCAATCGTAAACCAGTAAATCTGTGCTGGATGCGTAGAACTGTAAAACAGATATATGTTCGAGTAAGTAGCCCCACCCACATTGAAAGCACGAAATGATAGTTAAAGAAAAGGTAGAACAAAATGGTCATTGGTACACCAAAGACGGCACTCCAGCCTACACAACCATCGGCAAAACTGGCGAGCGACCAACAACGCTTCGGGATGCACGAAAAGAAGGACTTTTGCCAAGTGTTACTACAATTAACGGACAGCTATCAAAAGCAGGTCTTGATACATGGAAGCAACAACAAGTCCTCTTAGCCGCATTAACGCTTCCTAGAGGTTTACAGGAATCAGAAGATGAGTGGCTAAAGCGTGTAATGCAGGATAGTAAAGCTACAGGCAGGGAAGCGGCAGAACGGGGTACTGCAATTCATGCGATTATTGAGGGTTATTTTGAGCAGATGTATTTGCCTGAAAAGCCAGCATATCTTGATGCGATTGATAGTACGCTTAAAAGTGCGTTTGGAGAGCAACCGTGGCTTGCAGAGCGTTCTTTTGGGCATCATCTAGGGTTTGGTGGCAAATGCGATTTAATGGCTAAACCAGTTAACGGCAACGGTACTGGGTTCATTGTGGATTTCAAAACAAAAGACACCGACCTTGATAAAGTTGATGTATATTTTGAGCATGAAATGCAGTTAGCGGCCTACCGTGAAGGACTAGGCTTGCCTTCTGCTCGCTGTGCCATCGTATTTGTTAATGGAACAACTAATCAAGTAAAATTAATAGAAGTAGAAGAACCCCAACTTCAAAAGAGTTGGGAGTGCTTTCAGCATTTGTTACGGGTCTATCAGATCAAAAACAATCTTTAATCCTTCACGGGAACGGGGGAAAGCGTAAAGAAGCAAGTACCCCAACTTTTTTAGGGCGTTAAGCCGCCATAGTAGGATGCAGTAAGTTAGGGTTTTTGCGGCTTTCCACCTAACAGCTAGTAACTGCCAAATACTGCCCTGTATCTTTTTTACAACAACATAGGGTTTTTCCTAATTAAAAACGCTTGATTACTTTAGTTTTCTAAACTAAACTGGTGTTACTCGATTGGCGAGTGAGATAGATAAAGGAGATTTAAATGAGAGAAACTACAGAACAACGCAACAGCCGTATCGCTAATGAAGATGCTGGAGCACACACCGCATACGCCCATGCCGAAGATTTTTTTAACGGCTTGGCAACATACGAAATTGAGCCGTCATTTGGCACATCATTTTCAGTAAAACAAATTACACCGCACGGTCAATTATCAGGTTGGGCTAAATCTTATGAAGATGCGTTAGCCAAAGCTGAAGAATGGAAGTCTGACGATTATTGCAACGGTTACCCAAAACACTTTTTTATTAAGGATTAATATGAAATACCTATTACTTTTAGCCCCATTAGCCCTAGCCGCTTGTAGTTCTTTTGAGCCACCTAATGTCAGCCTAGAAACTGATAAACAGGCTTTTCACATGAGCCGCCAACAGGTCATACTTGGTATCACAGAATGTGAAGAAGCTGGTACACGACCTGTAGTTATTACAGCCAAGCGTAGGATTAACGGCATTATGAGTGATGTACCTGTAGAAGTTACCTGCAACCCACGCTACCGTATTTTTCAATAGGAGATAGCCATGTTACAAAGCGAAAAAGATGCTGAAAAGTATTACCAAGTTCAAGCCAAGTTTGAGCAACGCCAACGCATGATTGATAAGGGCTGGGGTGACCTTGAAGAGCATAAAAAGCTGGAAAAATGGGAACGCAAGCAAAAGCTAATCAAAGGCATTAACCAGTTCATTCAGGGCGGTTTAGTAGCTATTTTGATCTGCGTAATTGTGTTTGGTACTAACTACTTAATGCACGGGTATGTAATATGAAGCCAGTAGCTTATGCCATGTTTAGGGATGGCCAATTTTATGATGCTATTCACCCTGACGAATACATTAAAACGGCAGGAGAGTACGATACGCCCCTTTACACCTACACCCATCCAGCAAAGACACTAACAGATGATGAAATACAGGAAATAGCACATGGCTTTGGTGCAATAGGGTGGATGGGCGAAACAACATACGAATTTGCTAGAGCAATACTAAGAAAGGCACAAGAGAAATGAACGACACAATACAAATTGTAATTTTAGTTTTAGTGGCATATTCCGTTGGAGTTTATTTAGGGTATGCGTTAAGAAAGGCACAAGAGAAATGAATAATTTATTATGGCGGTATCGCAAAGAAGGTGAATTTGACCAATTTTCGTATGTTGAATGGAATGATGAAGATTCCGAAGGATACGATGTAGCTATGTTTGTTCAAAAAATCACAAAAGAATGTGGTAGTTCATACGATACGGTTTGCCTACCAAGTATTTGTGATTGCAGAGGAAAAACACAAGAGAAATGAGTAATTTAATAATCAACTGGCGATTTGGAACATACCATTTACAAATTGGATTGCATAAACCTTTTATTAGCTTTTCTCAAAATGAAGCACACATAGAAAATACGCCAACAAAATGGTTTGAGCGATACTAAGAAAGGCACAAGAGTGAGAGTTGACCTGTCCAAGCATGAATTATTCCTATGCGAATATTTTGGTACTATGCGTAGGAAAAACGCCATGCAGTTTAACTTTGACAGGCAGGTCAGCAAGCAAGACCCTTACGAAATGGATATAGACGGGTTTAAGGGTGAGTATTTGGTAGCCAAATATTTAAACTTAATGCCCGACTTTTCCATTAATCAAAAGAAAAACCCTGCCGATCTTAAGACTGCTGGCGGTAGGACTATAGATGTCAAATCTACCCGCGATAAAGAAGGTGATGTGTATGTCACCGAATACCACCGCAAAAGTCCTTGTGATTTTTACATCCTAATCGTTTTAGACGATGCTGGGGGCGATATTGTGGGCTGGGTGGATAAGGATGAGTTATTTCAGTTTGCCACGCTTATAGGCGGTTCTCACCCTTCCTATCGGTATGACCGTAAACGGTTAAATCCAATTACTCAGTTTTAAGCGTACGGTCTTGTACCTGTTGTGATATAATTAAATTATGAAAACAGATCATATCTTAACTAAAGAATATTTAAACCAGTTATTTGATTATAAAGATGGTAATTTGTATTGGAAAAGTTTTAGAAAAGGAACTCTTAAAAATTTGTTAGCTGGTACAAAAAGTCATCACTATCATCAAATTTGCATTAATTATAAGATTTATAGAGCCCATAGGTTAATTTGGATTTTTCACAATGGAAATACAGAAAACACTATTGACCATATCAATGGAAATTCTTTTGATAACCGCATTGAAAATTTAAGAATTTGTAATCTTTCAGAAAATTCTTGCAATTCAAAGAAAAAGAAAAACAATACTTCAGGCGTAAAAGGTGTTGGTTGGTGCTTACAAAAGAAAAAATGGAGAGCAAGAATTGTTCACCAAAACAAAGAAATTTACATTGGATTTTTTGATGATTTAAATCAAGCAGAAATTAAAATTAAAGAAAAACGGCAAAAAATTCACAAAGAATTTACTAATAATGGTTAGGCATAATTTCTAACGCCTTGGCGATCAATAATTAAAGACTGTCTGCGAGGATTGCCCCCAGCAACACTAGGAACACTAATATGTGTCCAACGGTCAAATTCTCGAATAAGTTGGTCATATCCTATCCCCGATGCAATAACAGCTTTAACGACTTCATCGGGGGTCATATTTGGTACACGGATGTCTGCCGCACAACCAATCCGATGCTGTGATGTATCTTTTGATCCTACTGCATCATTTACTTGCTTAGAACGAAACGCTGAATTGACAATAATTGGTTTGCCACCCAATACCGTTTTAACTTGCTCTAGGAAGGCCGCTAAACGCTCTAGGTTGGCTCTTTCAGATTCGTTAGGGGTATTATCGAACTGACGGTGATCGGTGTGTGTGAGTTCTTCTAACGAAAAATTAGGACTTAGTTTCATTCTTATTCTTCATATCCATTATTTTTTCTATTGTGCGACCGCCAAAATAGAAGGACATAATTAGCATCCCCCATTGGCCTAACAGTTCGACATACTTTTGGTTTGTTTCAACGCCACCAGCACTCATCATGGCAAATACCACATAAAACACCAAAATAAATATTAAGGTCATGGGGCGAATGTTTTTAGATAACCAGCTATCACTAGCCATATCCGCTTGCTGGCGTTTAGTGAGTTCTTGTTGCTCTGCAATATCAGCGTTAATTTGGGCTAATTCGCCATTTTGTTGCATTTCTAGCAATTTAAGTTTGGCTTGTTCTGCCTGTGCAGGATCAGGAAATACTTTATCTAGTATCTTGCCACCAATGTCAAGTAACGCACCTAATGGAAACATTATTTAATACCCCAAGTTAAGTACCACGCAATTACAGCCGCCAAAGCAAAACAATACATTTGCACCCGTCTTACCGCCTTTAAATCGTGCTGGTATTCTTCGTTGTCTTTGCGTTGCATATTTTCAATATCCAGTTTAATTTTTAAGACTGCTTCCCATTCTTTTGCACCGTGAGCCTTGATAAACTTAATCTTTAAATTGGCTTCTTCGTCACTTATTTGCTTTTTATGCTTCCAATGCTCTAAAGCCTTGATTAATGCTTTTTCTTTCCTAAACTCTGCTTCTCGCCTAGCCCTTAATCTTTCTTGGGCTTGTTTGTTAGCAACATCAAGGCCATCTCGCTGTATGTTTTCAATAGATTGAGATAAGCCTTTGCTTGCGGTTCTACTTGCTTCAAGGCTTCCTGTAAGGCCTTTGACACCTTCAGATAATCCGAATGGGTCTGCCACATCATTTACTTGTGAAGTAGTGTGCTATGAAGCCAACGATGGAACTAATGCCTGATACCACCATCATTCCAACCCAAAATCCACCCCGACTTTTATTGGCTAAAGCAAGCAATTCTTCCATGCCTTCTTCTAGCTTATCTACTTTGGCGGTTAACTGGTCAACCTTTTCCCAAAGTTGACCATACTTTACTGGGTCAATTTCAAAAGACATAGATTACTCGTAAAGAATGTTGATAGAACCAGCATCAAATGTATCTGTACCGTTTGTAGTTGTAATACGAATACGGTCTAATACATCTGTGAGGGTTTTAGAGCCACCACCTGCAATAATATTAGTTGTTGATGGGCTACCAGTATGGCTAGAAACCCAACTATTTCCTGAGATATTGGCAATAACTATTAAAGCGTTTTGTGACCAAGTAGCATCGGCACCGAGATATATAAGACCCGATGTACTGTTTGTACCACCCGAACCACCGCCAGTATCAGTAGCTATTGAAGTGCTTACATATCCTGTTGTTTCAAATCCACCCGAATCTCCTAATTGAATTAGAAAGTTAGCAGTTCCACTAAGACTAACTCCGCTAAACATTACAGTAATACGCTTCACCCAGCTAGGAATACTTGTAAAGTCAATGCTTGTCCCACTTGTAGAGGCCTGTGCAGTTCCGCTAGTTAATTTATTGTTAGCAGAAGAAACCCAAGTAGTTCCATTAGAAGTTAATACATTTCCTGTTGTACTTGGTGCTACAACTTGGGGTGCAGAAGTACCATTACCTAAAAGAACATTGTTTGCGGTTAATGTAGTTGAACCTGTACCGCCTTGGGCTACTGTTAAGGGGGTTGTTAGACCAGTTAAGGAAGTAATATCGCTATTAGCACCTGATTTGGCGGCAGTTAAATTACCTCTAGCAGTTGTAGCGTTAGCCACATCAGATAAATTAGATGCTTTTAGTAAGAATAAGGCCGCACTAGGAACTTGACCAACTGTAGCGGCATCTGTAACTGCGATTCCGTCAGCAAGACCAGTAATGCGGTTGCTACCCATTTTAAGGTTGCCAGTAGCGGTAGTTTGACCGTCAGAAGCCAATGATCCTGTAAGGGCTGTTGAAATGTCTGCAAGGGTGTTATTAGCCCATGTAGAACTAATAGTTGTTCCAGTTACTACTGGATTACCTGCTGGGAGTGAATAGACCCCCGATCCGTTTCTACTCATTTGTTGCTCCTTGTTGGGTGGCTCTCATCATCAATAATTTAGCCAAATTACGCTGTTCTTGTGTGCCTGAGTTTGCTAAATTAATAAATGGTGTAGCGGCTTTACCTGCCATATATGCACCCTCACCAACCACTCTAGGGCTTTGCAATGGAAGCGTGACTAATGGTAACAAACCTTCAGCACCAAGATTTAATGCTCCCGTTACGGCACTACCTGCTGTAAAACTTGGCATTAGCTTTTGCAGACCTCTTGGGGCTACGCTGTTTAAGGCTTGACCTGATAGTGCTGGCATTAAATCTACGCCAGCTTCTTTCTTCAAAATGTCAGCTAATTGTTGGCGGTATTGATAGCTAGTATTTGCGTTATTACGGGTCAAAGACTGTAATTTACGAATAGCGGAATCAATTGATGTTCTATCGCCTAAGCCTAATGCTGTTTCAAGTTCACGCTCAAGACCTAAAGATTGCTCATAATCACGCATTGTTTTAGCGTAATTTGGGTCTTGTTTAACAATGGTATTTTTAACCTGACCCCTAGTCTGAGTAAGAACCGACTTGGCTTCTTTAGACATATCATTGCTGTACAGGTCATCAATCCTGCGTTTTAACGCATCTAACCCTTCTGCGGTGTGCAATTCAGGCTTGCTTTTCCATTCACCGACTACATTTTTGATTTCGTCAATTTCTCGTAAAGTCTTTTCTCCAACCCGTGAAGCGGTTACACCACCAACGCCCTTAACAGTCAAATCTTTAAGCGTATCTTGGAATGTAGTTTCAATTGGTTTGAAATCTAAAAATACTTGGTTTTTGTTGGTTGTTTGAATACCTTGCTGGTAAGCCTGTCTGCGTTGGTTTTTTAATGTTTGTAAGCCACTTTGTGCGGCTTCTAATATTTCGCTTGCAGGTGCTTCTCCACGTAAATTAGCTAAAAATTGTGGGTTTTTTGTATATCCAGCTTTAAACGCTTCACCTACAGCATCACCACCTGCACCTGTAGATAATCCTAAAGTTTGTTTTCCTAAATAACCCAATGCTTGTGCGGCTGGTTTTATTAACTCACCTACTGGCCCAGTAGCCGCACCAAACAATGCCGCATTTTCACGGTTTTCAATATTTGGGGTTAAAGCATATCCAGTACCAGCACCAATGGCTGATTGTTCGCCAGCGGCTAATGCAAAACTAGGAATCTTTCCAATGTTTGTAATTCTTGAAGCAATTTGAGGAATAGCTTTAACTGCACCAATGGCTTTTTGAGCCGCTGAATAAGGAACTAAATAGGATGCAATCTGACCTGTAGTGCCTGATACTGGGTATTGCTCCTTAACTTCGCTTGTGATCTTATCGCCAAGACGGGCTATGTTGCGACCAGTTTCAGGAAAAGCTAACTCAGTTAATGCTCCAGCACCTTTGATAAGTTCGCCAGTACCAGCGGCAAGCATTGGGCCAACAACCCTATTGCCATCCATTTTAGGCAATTGTATGTTGTTAATAAAACGGTCGTAAGCGGTTTCATTTATTGGAACAGCACCTTGTGGCAAAGGAACGCCAGTATTAACGGCTACAGCACCTTTTGGTAATGGGAGCAAGTCATCCATTATTCGACTGCCTTTCCTGTTTTAGAATAAACCCATTTACCTTTGCGAGTTTCAATTGGCTCATCGTTTAAAATAGCCCGTTGAACTGGTGCATTTTTGCTTTCAACATCTGCTTTAGTTTCTTGAGTTTTTGGAACTACAACAAACTTACGCATATTTTGCGGAACAACTTTTTGCTGTGTGCCGTATGCTTCAACAATAATTCCACTAGCAAACTCTTTTTGATCTTGAACAATTCTGTCAAGATTTTTCTTAGTTACTGTAATGTCTTTGTAATTAGGCAATACTTCTTCCAAAATACGCTCGTCACCACCGTTTAATACGCCTAAGTTGTTGGCTTCTTTACCTGTCAATTTAGCTGTAGCGTACAGGGAATTAAGCCTTGATCTTACGCTTGGGTTTACTAAATCAGCGGCAGTTAAAGTAGAAACATAATTGTTATATTTTTCAAGCGAGTTGTAGTACATCTTTGCACCATCAACTTTTTGACCAGCAGTACCTTCTAATGGCTTATAAGCGTTCTTTTGCCATTCTCTAGCCGCTTCACCACTTGGTTGTGGTGGCATTGCTGGCAATTTAAACGGATCGTAACCGTATGTTTTAATTAAATCGTTTGTAGAAGCAGTTGTAGCAGGTTTGCTAATTGGTTGATTGCCGACTACAGGTGCATTTCCAGCAACAACAGGAACATTACCAGCAACAGGCATATTTCCACCGCCCATTGGAGCATTACCCATAGGGCTACCGCCACCGTAATTGGTTGGTATTGCAATGCCTTTATCTTGAAAGGTTAATCTGTCACTTGGTGAAATTGCTGGTTTACTTACGCCTAAAAATTGCATAGTGCTTGTTGGATTAGGCGAATTTTCGTCATAACGATAATTTTCGGTATTGCCCGTTTTTTCGTTGTATTGACTAATTTCTTTATATTTTGGCCCTTCAGTAATCTTTTTAATTGCAAGTTGTCTTAAGAACGCAGGTGAATTAGGATTCTGCAAAGCATTCATGTTAGCTAACATTGGATTACCTGCTACTGCTGGAGTTCCTTCTATGGTAGCAACGGGCTTAGGAATGTTGCCTGTGTATGGCCCAGCCAGTTCAGTTACTTTTTCAGGTACAGCAGGCTTGCCCTGCAATTGACCCATGTAATCAGCCAATGCTACGCCTTCTTGATTGCGAATGGCTTTAGCCAAATCAATTTGTGCTTGATCGGCTTTTTCAATTCCTCGTTGACCAAAATACATATTGGCTAAACCAGCAAGATTTTGTGTAATAGAAGGAGCAACATAATGCCCACTAATCATTTGACCTTGTGGTTGTTGCATACCTTGTTGCATAAGCATTTCAGCCATTTTTTGCTGGCGTAAAATCTGTTGCTGTTGCAACATTTGTTCGGGGTTTAGCGTTCCAATATCAGCCATAATTAAAGTCCAATATCTGCGTTCATACCACTATATCCTTCACCAGCACCCATGCCGTTGCTGTTAGAGCCAAAATAAGTGTTATCACCCGAAGTTTGCCATCCATCATAATCAGGTTTTTTAGGGTCTTTTTTACGCAACATTATTGCCATTGCAAGTTGATTAATACCAGCACCACTTTGCGTTTGACCTGCTTGATTAGCTAATTGATTCTGTTGTGCAAGTGCCGCCTGCTGATTAGCTAGTTGTTGACCAGTATTTTGAAACACAGGTTGCAATCCGCTAACATCTTGGATTGGCTGTGGCATTAGGATATAGGGATTCATAGTAGTCCGTAATCTACGACTTTATAGCCGTCATTTAGGGTTTTAACTGCGTAAGGATAGACTTGCTCTACCTCTTGAGCCATGTAGCCGTAGTGAACGCCTGATCCAGCTAATTCGTGGTCTTTAAACTCAGGTTTGTATTCGTACTTGTACACAGTCAAGCCGTTTTCAGCTACGCCAATGGCTTCAATGTTTTCTTTAGTGCGAATGTCGGACATAGCCATGATTCCAGCACCGCCAAGACTAAATAAACCTTGTGTCATTTGATTGTTAGCGGCATTTTGTGCGTTAGATGCGGCTAAATTAGCGTTATAGCCCATCTGTGTAGCACCTAAAATATCAGCACCAGCAGTATTTGCTTGCATTGCAGGGTTTACAAATGTAGGACTTTGTACTTGTGCCCCTGAACGCACCGCATTAAGCGTATTAATAGGTTCATTACGCTGATAAGCTAACTCATTAAACCCTTGCTGACGGGCTTGTTGACCAACGCCAAAACCTTGCGTAGTAGCACCTAAAAGTAGGTCATTTTCACGCTGAGATTGGGTTTGCATTGCCCGTTTGTAGGCTTCCGAACCGATTGGAATACCTCTGTTAGCTAAATCAACATTTAATGCTTCACGCCCTTGCTGAATTTGTGGGGCAAGGCGTTGCATATAAGCATCTTGGTATGACTGACTAGGATTAAAACCTGTAGAAACTAATTTGCTAGTATCGAAAGGTTGGTTAATCATGTTTTCTACATAACCAAGACCTTTTTGGCCTAACTGACCAGTACCAATACTTAATTGGTTTTGAATATCTAATAGTTTTTGTTGGTCGGGAGCAAGGGATTGAGTAGCTTTCCACATCGGATTGCCAAACTTATCCTCACCTGAAACTTCATATTGAAGTGAACCATAAGGCGTAAATTGATTTACACGGTTAGCCGCAATATTAGCCCGTGCCGCATCTAAGTTGCCTTGTGCAGTTGCTTGTGCCGCACCCGTGTAATCAGGTGGTGGCGGTGCAGAAGCCGACTTTCCCATATCTTTCTCCTAAAAATCTACATTTGTCTTTTGACATTACAAAAAACAACAAATCTCCAGTAGGAAAAACATCAAGTAATCGTGCTTGTTCCTCAAACCCCAATTTCTT
>Ga0181346_1000100_pt1 | contig 33884 bp, 37 predicted proteins | sample Su13VDMM15DN_FD_130100 | JGI IMG/M metagenome (GOLD analysis project Ga0181346, IMG submission 130100) | Freshwater viral communities from Lake Michigan, USA - Su13.VD.MM15.D.N | ecosystem: Environmental > Aquatic > Freshwater > Lake | place: USA: Michigan | collected 2013-07-15 | reverse complement strand
TACATTTAATAAGTTCCTGCTTTATAGCATCTTGTATATTTCCGGCATTTGGAGTGCTCAAATCCTTATTCTTTATTAATAAATAGTAGTGTCTATAGCATTAGCTATATATAGAAAAAGGAAACCCAACCTTACGGGGTTGGGTTGACCAAGGGATTCTATCCCAGGGGTGGTTTTGTTTCTTTTATAGTTTCTTCTTATTGTATTTTTTATGATTCTGTTGTTTCAGCTTCAGTTTCTTCTGGTGGTGGTGCTGCTGCTAATGCTTCTTCTGGTTCACCAGATTCAGTTGCTGCTTGCTCGCCCTCCTCAGGTCCTTTAACTTTGATAGGATTTCCTATAATAAGTAGTCGGGATATTGCTTCCATACATCTCTCTTTCTCACCTATTGTCTGTAGGTAAAACTTCTTGCCTGATACATTAGCTTCGTATGCTTTACCTAAATACGTTAGGAAGATGTCCTGATCGTTGTGTAATACTATTCTAAAAGTTGTTGGTTTTGGTGCTACGATGTATATTCCTGTAATATAATCCTTATAAGCACTTGACATTAGCATTTGCAACGTCTCTGCCATTGTTGGATATTTTTTAAGAATAAACCCCATAGGATCATCTTCGAACGTCTGTACGTTTGGCTCCATCCTTTCGGCTTCTTTTAAAATTAATTTTCTAATAATTGCTTTACTATCCATTATTTATTTTTTATTATTCTCATATACTGCAAAACCTGGTGTAGGCTCTTTTTGTTGTTGTTGTTGCATTTGGGCTCCCTGCTCTATCATATACTCTGTCACTGAGTGTATATAGTCAGATGCTAGTGTGATGTACGCTGATATCCAACCCGGTAATTGGTCGTCTGGTTGAATTATATTTTGCAGCTTAGATGCATTTGAGATTAAGTCTCTCAATTCAGCGTCAGCCATTGTGGCTTCATGGTCGTGCCCATGTGTGTAGTCTATTCCATTTCTCTCGCAATCACCACATTCATTTATAGGAATCTGTACTAAGTCTTTTAATTTAAACATTATTTTTACTTTTTTAATTATTATAGTCCTTTTAATCCAGTATCTTTTTTCTTAAAATAACGATCTCCTTGTGCCATTATTCCATTTGCCCAACCTATCCACTTTTTCCAATCAGTTTGCCATTTTGTTTTTACAGTCGGATCCATTAGCTCATTGTATGAATCTTGTAATTCTTTTTTTTCTTCTTTAGATCCGTTAGTATAGGCATCAACTATATTAGCTGCTAAAGCTGTTCTTACGTAGTCTGCAAAATCATCTTTCAGCTTATAAATATTGATTACTAAGAAGTCCCTAACACGAGCATCGTTTTTATATTGTGATTGTTCGTACGGATTTATTATAGCGTTGTGTATAAACTTACCAAATCTGATGTCATCTACTTCATTTTCCAATGTATCGACTGCGTCTGCTACCGATTGATTTTCCTCTTTACTCTTTGTAAATCCGTGTAATGATAATGCTTCGTATACACCTTTTGTTATCTCGTGTATTAAAATTGGAAAGCATACACCTAATGCTTTTATATGTACAACTGGTTTTTTAGTTGCTTCTGATATACCATTTGTTACTGTGACCCTACTACTACCACCTCCCTGCTTATTGCCCATCTGCACCATTTGTAACATCATTGCTACCGTACTTTCGTCGTGGTATACTCCAAATAAATTTCTAGTAAGCTCAGCGTACTGTTCTAGTAATTTAGGATCTATTGAGTTTATATAATCAATGTATAAATCTTTAAATTGAAAGTCTTCTGTACCTTTAATAGCCGCTCCTTGTGTACTTGTATTAATCATTCGACGTCTCTGCTCATCTGTAAAAGCTTGATCTTCAGGTTTAGTTTCTTCGTCTAAGCTAGCATTTACGTCTGATATTGTTGTTAGCTTTGCTTCTAATTGATATCCAGAGAAATCAATTACTGGGAACATTTCTTTTACTAATTCTATTGCTAGTGGCTCTAGTTCATCTTTATAGGGAGCCTCCATGCTAGATAATATGTTAAGTATCTCTTCTGACTTAATACTTGTTTGTATACCACTTTTTTTACCGAGTGCAACTTTAGATTGACCCTTTAAACCCTTCATCAGGGTTGGTGATAACATATTGCTGTGTTTAGGCATTATTTTTCTTTTTTAAATCTACTTACGATTTTACTAATTGTAACATCTTTATCTGCTTTTGGTCTCGTATCCGGTGACTCTGTTGGAGGTGTAAATGGATCATCATCTTCTTCTTCTTGTGTTCCTGGCTCTACTACCTCTTTATCCTTTTCTCCTGGGTCAGGTGCCCATGCAGGTTGATTTTCTCTAAGCACTTGCTCTGCGAGTTTTCTAATTAATTCTATTTTGTTTGTCATGTTATTATTTTCGCTTATATTATTGTTTTGCATTATAGTTGGCAAATCATTTGCCGATCTATACTGTCTAAATTGAGTAGCTGTAATAACCCCGTGTATATTACCTGGTTGTGACGCTATAATTCCAACAACTGTTCCTGAATTAAGAGTTGCTATGTATAAAGCACTGGCTGTTCCTGCTAACTGATATGCTGATGTTATCCGTCCTCTACCTCTTAGTAGACCATTTCTTGTATCAGTTCCTCTATCTGCACGTATATTTTTAACCGTACCACCTTGCCTTAATTTATTTTGTAATCCAGTAGGTAGACTTGTCCAACTAAGGCCGTTGTCTGTAAATACCTGTTGCAAGTTTACATTACCTCCTGCAGAGTTTGCTGGTAATGCTTCTGCCGTGGCTGCTGTTCCCGTTGCTGGTCTTTGTGCTCTTGGCTGTGCTTCTCTACCAAGTAGTTGATCGTAATTTGCTTGAGATAATCTCATGTTAACTATATTGCCACTACTTATATTAAACTTTCTGGAGTCGTCTTTATTTACTTTGTTTACTAAATATATTGCACCTTGATTTAGTTTTGGTATTATCTTGTATTCGTTGTCCGGTGTTAATCTAACATTACTTGCTATACTTGGACTTCTCCGAAATATCGTGGAGTTGTTTTGTAAAAGGTTACGTACCCCTTGAGTAGTTAAGGGTGGTAATACTGTCTGTACAAAAGTATCTAAGCTATCTTGAATTTGGTTGTTGGGGAAGTTACCCGAATACCTATTCTTAAAACCCGTAGTATCAAACTGATAACTATCTGTACTAATTGATGGCGTATTTGGATTGAAAGCTCCTCTGTATATTATTACTCCTAATGGTTGTACATCAATATAATACTGTCGGTCTTCTTGAGTAAAGGTCCTCTCTTCTTGCGATAGACCATTTAGTATTTTTTGATACTGAGCTTGAGTTAGTGCTGGTGCATTTTGCTCTATTATAGATTTTAAAAAGCTTTGTCTCTTTGCTGGATCTGACTTTACTGTGCTCTGTAGTTTATCAGCGACTGGGTCTGGTAAGCCTCCTTCAACTGGTTTACCTTTTGTATTTATTATACTTATACTATCTTTATCATACTGTATTACGTAAGTTATACCATCTGCTTCAACTGCTTGCTTATCTTCGGATTCACCTGATATGGCTGTTTGTATTATTTTTGGACTTAGACCTTTCGCCTCCACTGTCGAAGCTAATTTTCGTAAGTTTATGCTTGCTAAATTTGGATCATCTAATAGATAGTGTTCTGTTTTTGGACTAAGTGTTTTGGTATCCATACCACCTCTATCTACTACCTTAACTACTATTAAATCCTTATCTAAGTCTAAATATATAACGTTATCTCTTCCGGTTATATATAGGTGTGTTGTATTAGTTGGCTTTACTTTATCTGCTTTTAACAAATCTATCACAGCTTGATATGTGATTTGATCACGCTCATACTTATCAATTAGTTTATCAGCAGTTATTCCTACTGGGTGTTGTGGGTTATTTGTGTTTGCTATAATAGACTTTTGCTGAGCTGGGGTGAAGTACTCGTAGCTTTGTAAAAATATTAAGGGATTTTCATAGGTAGATTTTACAAATAAATCCGTTATTGCTTTCATCTCTGGACGAGATAGTATGTTTTTTATTAACTTTTCCCAGGTTATAGAACCACCATCTTGTGTCCTGAATGGATTACTGTCTTGTCTTAATACGTCAATTAAACGCTGATTCTTCTTGTTAAGATCCTTGCTATAATACCAGTCCTCGAGTGTATACATTCCTCTACTATCTAACTCTTTTTTAGGAATTGGTCTATATTTAAAATACGATTGTAATCCTTTTACTGATGGAAATTCTTTTTCAACAAAAGCCCAATTTTCCCATCTCTGCCACTCCGATTGTCCACGTCTACTACCTAAATCGTTATTAGTTCTATCCGATGCTTTGTAGGTATCATCGTTACCAATCATAATAACAAAGAAGCTTTTTGGATTACTATCTGCTAATCTCTTATCTCTTACTAAGTAAAAAGTAGGATACTTTTTGTTTGCATCATAACGGTAATTAGCAAAGCTACCTCCTGTTATACACCACTTCTCCCCTTTTCCGTATAAAATACACCTACCTTCATCTGATCCATCGTAAATGGTAAGATTGTCGTCTTGGTATACTATTGGGGGTGCTTGTTCATCTTCCTCATCATCCTCTGATGGCGGCTTATATCCCGGTTTAGACTTTAGAAACTGTAAAAGCTCTTGAATTGTCCACTTGGTGATATCTCTATCCTCTGCCGGCTCTATATTATTTTGAAATTTCTTGAAGAATTCTATTGCGTACTCTATTTCAGGCCTATCTACTTTATTTTTAAGTGCCGATGAGTGCTGCACCTGGTCTTCATATTTATCCGCCAGGGCCTTCATAAAAGAATCGACCTTAGCTTCCGCTAGATGCGGATATTCTTTTATTACATATTCTAATAAATTACATAAATGCTGCATTCTTATCGCTATCTTATTTAGTTTGCAAGGATTCTCTAAATAAATAGCACTATGTACCTGTTTAACTACTTGTACATTACAATCTTGCAAGGTTTATTATGTGTCTTACACAGAGAAATTGAGTGAGCTGTTCCCTTTGACTGGCCGTCCCAAAAAGCAATAACGTAATCTGCGTTTTGAATTATATCATTATTTCTAAGAATACCGGCACGTTTTCCATATTTAGTCCAATCTGGCTTGAATATCAGAGTTTTAATGCCGTTTTCAGTAGCCCATTGTTCACCAAGTTTATCAGCACCCCTTGCTCCACCACTCACTACGACTTCAATTTGCTGCTTATATGTACTTAATGTATGCTCTACTAATGTGTAGTTGTCAAAGGTTCTACTACCTACGATTGCTATTTTCATATGTAGGCAAACATACTACCTTTTAGCTAAATTAGCAACTTTTTACTTATGTTTTATAAGCAATTCACCTAAAACTTCTATTTTACCAACCAGCTTTTGGAAAGCTATCTGTTCAATATTCATATTAGTTTTTGTTGCTGTATGTAGTTGTTTTAGTAGATCTTTGTACTCTTTATGAGCTGCTTCTAGGTCTAATTTACCTTCTGCTGCTTTCTTGTAGTAAGGTAGTTTAACGTTGTAATGGTAGTAAGTTAGCATTGAAAGGCCACCTTTCTCCTTAGAATTTTTTGTTATTTTTTCTGCACCCTTCTCTCTAGTTCCAGCAAATTCTTCAAAAGCACCTATTTTAGGTTCTTCTTTTTTTGCTTCATTTAACATTATATCAGCCTCTGCTCTCAATACATCACCGTCTTTTAGAAATTTTATTCTTAGGTTAGGATATTTTTCTTTCAATCTACTATGCCAAGCAACAACTTTCTTATGACCTATGAAAGACGATCTTACTTTATCTTCTAGATTAATAAAATCTTCCATCTGCTCTTGAGGAGATTTTACTATCGTTTCTTTTAGTATGTCTGTTAACTTTATCACTAGCTTAAGTTTAAATCGTGAGTATTAATTCCATTGCGTTGCTTTCTTTTAAGTATTTGATCAGCTACTGTCTTTATTGCATTTTTTGCACTTGTATTATTACTCGGTGCTGATACTGTGAAGTAGGCATTTCTGCCAACGTGGTCGGTTAAATCACTTACGTAGTAATATACTTTATCACCTTTCTCTCCGTAACCGCTTCCTCCTTTGCTGGCAAAATCCTGTCTTAGATCGCCTATAGGATTGTTACCTGCCCACACTGTATATCCCTTACCATCGTTTGAAATACCTTCAACTGTTACTGGTACTCCATCAACTTCGTACTCTTTTCCTTGAGGTTTTTTCGGTGCTTGTGTTGGTTGCTTTTGAGGCTCTGGTGCTTTCTTACCAAACATGTTGCTAAGAAATCCCTCTTCTACTTCGTTTAATATGTCTGTTAACTTTATCATATTATTTTGTTTTTCCCCATTTTGTTCCTTTACCAGAATCTTTACAAGCAGCTGGTGTAGGGCGGCATGACGGATGTTTTGCTCTGTCTTCGCCTTTTTGTCTACCACATGGTTTGTAACCTCCTTTGCCATCGGGTGCATTGCAATCAACCCATCCCTTAGCCTTACCCTTAGCTCCTTTTCTCGAGAACCACTTGTGTAGTGACTCATCTTCTTTTATAGCCTTCCAAATATCACCTTTACGACATCTAACAATCGCTCCTGATCGGTAGGCTGATGGCTTATCGTACTTTTGTCTTGCAATACGCAGACAGCGATCGGCCTTCTTCTCTTCTAGTAGCTGTTTTAGTAGGTCGGTTAATTTAATCATTCCAGATTATTATTTTAAACTTTTCAGGCTCGATACCGTAAAACTTACACTTCCAATCACTTTGTTCGAAGAAAGGCAGTGTTGCCCATTCGTCTCTTCGTCTTAAAAGCTGCTTAGCAGCATCTGTCCAGTCGACGTTAAGTGCTAGTTTTTCAATTTTCTCTTTTGCAGCCATTACATTCTCGTAGTGAAAATCATCCCACTCATAATGAAATACCTCAAACACGTTTCCTTCTCTATCTACATAGTCGATTGCTAGATCAATACCCCACTTTGATCTTATCTTTGTTAGCTTGCTTACAAGCGGTAGATCCCTACTCCAATTCTTTAGCTGCTCTAATGCAGAACCTCCGTATGCTTTTCTCTCAAATAGTAATGCGTGGTTTATATGAGCACCTTCTATTATGGATTCACTTGTTTCAAACCAGTTATACTTTAGCGCTCTCTTGTACCTATGTTGAGTAACTGGGGTATTTACTTCTGCATAGTCTTGTTCTAACTCTGTAAGGTCGTATCCATTAGTATCAAAAAGATCTACACAATCGCTGTTAGGTTCTTTGTACTTTACTATCGGATTCTCCCAAATAGCTCTAGAATTAAACTCGGTATTTGTTAGTACTAGTTGCATTAATTTTTATTCCAATCGGACATATTGCCTAGTGGATCGTCGTCTGGATTAGGATTGTCTGGGTCGTGTGGTTTTGTTCTTTCTGTGTTAAGCTGCTTTTTATCCTTTATTGGTCCTCCAACAACCCAAGCATCACATGTCCTAGCTGCAGCACACTTAAATTTTAAAAATCTACAGTAACCTAACTTGCCAGCCTTAATAACATCAAAGGGATTTTCCGATCCTTGATCGTCCCCAATTCCCTTAGCAATACAATCTAAAGTCTTCTTTGTTATATCGAATGCCGCACAATTACCACATCTCGACGACTTAGCCTCTTCTACTGTGTCTAGTTTCCACATATCCGCTTTGGCCTGCCAAAACTTTTCGTTAGGGTTGTTAGGATTGAGTGGTCCGTAGCCGTATTCGTTAATAGCTTTTTGCCTATTTTTTAGGTTTAACTGTATATCTTGTGTTGGAGCAGGACATTTACTTGCTTCTACTTCTTTTAGTATATCTGTTAATTTTATCATTGACAGTGGTAGTTTAAATATCTTTGTAATGCTTTTGCGTAATGAGTTCCTTTATCTTTTAGTTTTGCTTTTGCTGACCTCACTCGTGTACAGGACAACCTTCCTAATCTTTTTTTAACTATTCCCGGTTCAACTGGGTCATGATACCCTTCCGCGTATCCCCTTTTTGTAGCATCTTTGGGATCATTGGTAAATGTATCAGAAGCTTTATATCTTACCTTCTGCAGCATGTTTGCTTTGTAAGGTGGGTACATCTCAGCTAGTATATCGACTAGTTTAATCATATTACCAATGTTTACAACTCCAGTATCTTGGAGAGGTTCTATCCTTTGCAGTATCACATTTGTGTCTTGCTCTAAATGACTTTCTACGTGCAGGGATATTCTTTTTTATTTTTAGATTAGGATCACCGAAGTTCACCTTAACAACATTTCCTTTTGCATTCTTAACGTATACTGATCTTTTCTTAGGTCCGTCTGGTGTTAGGAATGGTTTGCCTAAACTAACTTTACGACCTCTATATTCTGCTTCTTCTAGCTTGTGTTCATATTCGAGTAGATATTCCATTAAACACTCTGTACAGAAGTTATCTGTTTCATCCATTACATTTATTCTATTAGCTGCTTGCTTTGCTTTTTTGAATGCTCCTGATCCTTTTTGAGCAGGTTTCTCACCTCGTGCTTGTTTTGCTCTTATGTTTGCCCATAATCCTTTTAAAGCCTCATCTACATCTGCTCTTAATTGATGGTATTCGTCGTGTCCATCATTTTTTATTGTATGTAGTTCTTTTTGAGTTGGTGTGTTATCGTATCCGCATTTACAAAGGTACGGATCTTTTCCTCCGTCTACTAATTTCCAATGCCATCCACACTCTTTACATTTGATTTCTTCACCTGTTTCTTTTAGTGACCTTCTCTGACAGCTTCTTTTGCCTGTTAATTTAGGGGATGGGCACGATGTACCCATTGGATGCATATGCCCACAGTCATGACAACAGATACTTTTCTTTTCGTCTAACATTCTAGTGTAAGAATTTAAGCTTATATTTTGTTGTTTCTATTAGTACTACTACATTATCAATTTCATTTTGAATGTAGCTATCTTGAGGTAGCTGTTGTCTAATAGTCTCTACATATTTGCATAGAGCTTCAAAGTATGTAATAGCATTTTCATCCTCTTTAAATGATGCTTGACCTTGATATCCTCTTAGAATACCGTATCTACCTTGGTATGATTCTACTAATCCATCTGCTAGATCGACAATTTTGTCGTAATAAACTCCTAACGCTACATGTGCTGCGTATGAGTTTGTCTGTAAATGATATATGTGAGCCTGTGTGCGGCTATTAAATAGTGTTGAGATAAATGTAGCGAATTGATCCATGGTTATTTTTTTTCTATTGGTCTAAGTTCTTTTTTAGATGAATGTACCATTTTATGTCTTTCACGAAGACCGCTAATCTTTTCTAAAATCATCTTCGCACTTTCATCCTTACCAGATTTCATGTGATTGTTTACCTCTCTTTGCATCTTAGCAATCATTCTCTCAATTTTCTCAGTCACAGCATGCTTTTTATCTTCAACTTCTTTCATATGCTTATATAACTCATTACAAGCTGCTTCGGCAACAATATTCGCTTCTTCGCCATCCTGGTAAATACCATGTACCTGTGTTGGATCATACTGACCTATTCCAAATGCATGTGTTTGATGTATTATATCTTCTGGTTGACTTTCTGGAGTCGGTTTCATTACTACATAGATGTCTCCAATATTGTCTTCGCAGCCTGGGTGTTCGTGGCTAGGCATTTCCGGCTCCATCTGCTGTGGCATTTGTTGCATCATCTGTTGTGCGGTTTGATGATGTGTTGGTTGTTGCATCATTATAGATTCTTTAACGCTTTCTTTCTTATCTGCATTAATATGTAATGCTGCTAAGTACTTATCAAGCGCTTTTTGAGTACCGTCAGTTTCTCCAACTTTTTTACCTTTTTTGTAAACGACGTACTTGTTTCCAACTTTTTTGTGTGTATAAGGCATTTTATTCTATTTTTTCTTTGTTATAAATATCTACTGATTTAAGATCAGTTATACGCTTTTTTACCTGCTTATATATATCCTTTTTATTACCACCATCCCATGACTCAACGTCACCTTGTTCCGTTACAAACGTGTCCTCTTCTACTAACCACTCCTCTAACGCTCTTTCTAGATCATCTAGTGATGCATTTTTATTTGCATTTATTATCTGACTTTCATATTCACTCCACCTACCCTCTCTTCGTATCTGGCCTTCTACCTTTAGTACACAGTCAAAACACATTTTATGGATAGACCACATTTTCTTTTCCACGTCGTGCAACTTTATTAAGTTTCCACAATTTGGACATGCTAGTGGCATTATAACTAAATTCTTGATCTTATCTAGCTTTGTTACTGTTTGCTTAATCCCGTTTTTAATAGTCCACTTCTTACCACCCTCTTCCCATATATCGCCGTCTACGTGATTTTGTTTGTTTAAGTCCCATCCTACTTGCGTTTGTGTTTTTTCGCCAACATTACCACTTATGATGTTTCTCATTCTCTGTACATCACGCTTATTAAATTCTTTTTTTAGATTATTTTCCATAACATTTTATATTATTTTATAGGGTATATTACTTTGCTTTAGTTTTTTAATTAATTCGTTATATGCCTCTAAGCTCGGTGGTTCAAACGACTCCTCGTCGTCAAATTCTGAATTAACTGCTAGTGGGTTTTTTATTTCGATTCCTATAATTGCTTTTGATATATCAATTCCTTTTGGGTATTTTTTAAGATCAATTCTCTCCTCTGCCTCATCAGCTGACTCTCTGCCATATCCTGCTAAAGTTTGTGCAAAGGGTGCTATCTTATATTTTTGTGACAACTTATCACCGTCTATAGTAATTCTAGTTTCAGTTGTAATCGTGTCTGATACCATTGTTTTGTTGCGAGTGAACGATACGAAGGGTTGTATAGTAGATGATAGTATAAAATTATTATCAACTAATCGACTAAGACGTCTGTATGGTCCAAAATAGTACAAGGTTCCTACTTGCCTACCTTCTCTTAATATGTCTGCTAGTTTGATTATTTCTCCTTCGTTCAATTGTTTGTATAGGTCAACTAACTTTATCATAAATCTAAATCGTATATTGTTGGATTAAGTTTACCATACTCCCTCATTAAGATACCAGCCATTGCATTTGCTTCATTTTCTATATCAGTTCCTGTCTCACCTGATTCCTGGTGAATCATGTTAAGCTCTTTTTGTCTGTGGTGCGTCAGTTCGTGTGCTAAGCTTCTGTATACATCTGCTGTATTTCGATTGTAATAATACACATACACCGTATTATCACTCGGCGAATACTCACCAAAGGAGCTTCTCTCCGCTACCCATGCTTTATCAGCAATGAATTTAATATGTGGCAGCGACTGTATGCCTAATTCCTTCTTACAGTGTTTTAGGAAGTCCTTGATCAGTTCCTTGTTCTTGTTCACTTGGTATTGTTGATGTTAGTATTTTCCAAATTTTAGGTGCTGCTCCTTTATTATAAGCCGCTTCTGGTACGGTTTCCTTAAATGCATCGTAGTCCTTCTGCTGTACTAGTGCTCTAATGTGTGGTGCTGACGCTGTTCCACTCTTCTCTTGTACTGTTATTGACTTAACTCTATCTCCAAACTGCTTCTGTAGTGACTCTGTATAGTTTTTATCATCAGTTTCATCCTGTCCAGTAGCTATATAGACAACCTGTGTTTCGGGATTTCTCTTTATTATTTCAATCATGTCTACGACTGGACTAGCGTGTTCCGATATTAATAGTTTTATTTTAGCATTTGGTTGTGCATTTAAGTACATTTTCCAAATCTGAAGAGCTTGCTCTGGTGATATATTACCAGTCTCGGGTGCTACTTTAGCGCTTAGTATAATAATGACTTCTGTTATATAGGTTCTACTAGCTAAATTCTCGGCTGCTTCAAAGTGTCCCTTGTGTGGTGGATGAAATTTACCTGGGTATAGGCAGGGGCCTGGTGCATTGATAACCTCCTCTGCTAATAATTGTCCTAATAGTATTGCGTCAATCATATGATAATAAATATCTACTGAGCCGTGTCTACGTTAGGAACTTCCTTATTTATAGTATTTTGGAGGCGATCTTTAAGTTCATCCATATCTTTTGCTGCTGTTTTAACTTTTTCCATCATCGCTTCTATTATTAATTCATCACGGTTTAGTCTGTAAATATACATCTGACAACAGTCATCTACTCTTGGATCATAGCTAATAAAGTCACACCACTGCGTTTTTGCACATATCATATTAGAAATACACTGGTAGTAGTAATCCGGAAATGCTTTTTTGAAGTCTGCATCGGTCTTAATAAGGCCGTGCTTAAAGTGTTTTACTGATGTGTATGGACATTTAATTTCAATAATACCATCAGGTGCTACTAGTCCATCCGGAGATCCACCATAATAATCATTATAACTTATAAAAGATGCTCTATCTACCTTATTACCAGTCCTTTCTGTATAAACTCTTGACGCTAATTCCTCTAATTCAGTGCCCCATTCTATTGCTAGTCCTGTGGCTGGTTGTGCAAATCCTCCTAGGCTTTCTGATATCTTTTCAAGTAAGTAGGTTTCTCTTACTTTACCATCGCCCATAATTTTATAAAATTCAGAGCTAGTTATTTTACCTCTTCTAATTTTAAACCACTGCTCACTTCTTTGTTCTACTATTTGCATAATTGCATTTTCTTAAGTAATAAATCACTAAACGTCATTTGTTTAGCCGTGTGAAGGTATCTTGTAACCTCTTCAAAACCTAAATCCGATGGATCCTTTCCTTGTAATTCAATTAAATAAACGTCTTTACCAAGGTTTAATAGTTGTTGTGAGTAGTTGATCGCTTCTTTCAATGCATCGTTGTCTAACGCAAGATAAACCGTTTTAACATCGCTTTCTACAAGCTTCATCATTAAGGCAGTTGGAATAGATTTACCAAACAATGGTACTGCGTTGCGTTTTAAGGCTATTGCATCAAAAATACCCTCACATAAAATAACAGGACATTTCCAGTTAATATAGTATTCTAATCCAATAATATCATTCTTATTACACGATGGTGCGTTGTATTTCCTGCCTGGTTCTTTCTCAAAAGACCTTGATATAAAGTAGTTGATTTGACCCGATCTGTTGTAGGATGGTACTATTATTGAATTTCTATATTTACCTGCTTCACAGTAGCCTATGTTATACTTTATAACATCTTCATCTGTTAAACCTCTACTGGTAATGTATGCCTTTGCTTGCCTGAATGCATGCTTAGTTGATTTAACTCCTAATGATGTAAATTCTTTTGGTAGTTCAACGGTTGTGTATGTCTTTTCAAGTTTTTCTCCTTTTCCATCTGGAAAGTATGATCTCATTTCAGCTACCTGCTCTTGGTTTGCATGTGCTTTTCTTAGTAGTGATACAGGCGATCTACCTTTTTCGCCACATACCCAACAATGCCATACACCTAGTATTAGATCTACTTCAAGCTTTGGTTTATGGTGTTTGCAAAATGGACAATTAAATGCATGGTTTCCCTTTGTTGATGGTTTTGATTTTCCAAAAATTGTGCGAAGTAATCCCAGTACTAGGTGTAACTTGTCCATAACATAACCTTTAATTAATAATATACTACTTCTTTTTTGTATTTGCAACAGGAGGTTCTGTAAACCACTTTACTGGTATTGTTTTATCTGCGTAGGGTATTCCGAGTTTATCACACCATATAGCATACGTTGTCTTAGATTTTTTTGATATTTTTGCACTTGAATTACTAAATACAAATCTGATATCTAGTTCAGGATGTTGTTGATTAATTAGTTCATGTTTTTTTCTATCTGCTAATACAAATCTACCCTTAGTTTCAACTATAATTCCGTTTAGAAGTTTAAAGTCTGGTAGGTATGTGTGGTCTTTTGCTGGTATTGTATACTTTACGATGTTGGCTTTACTTTCGTATTCGTAGGTAATTTGATGCTGCTGCAGCTGTTTTGCAACGGTTTCTTCTAAACCGCTTCTGTAACCGTGCTTAATTGCACGAGCTCTTACATTAATTTTTTTTTTTGCCATAAATAAATTTTTAAGAATCCCATCTTATCACAAATGTCATATCCGTGTTTGAGGGTATTGGATAGGGTGTTCCTAGTTTGCCGACCAGTAATAATTCATTTGATGCATTATATAATCCTACTGTAGTTGCATACGGTCTAAAATCAGATCCTGTTACATTATCTGCTAAGGTGCCTGATGGTGATGTTCCGTATTTTAATGCTGTTGGATTTTGACTATAATTAAATTCATTCTCTTGAACTTTACATCTAACTTCGTTTTGGTATATCGTAGTTTCAGATATTAGGTTTAGTGTAAACGGGATTGTTTGAGTTAGTTGTATTGGTTGCGGCATGTTAATAAATATTGTTGTTTTTTACTTTTTAGATTATGACATCTACCCTATCTAACCAATTGCCATCAACATCCACTGGCCAGTATACCCATCTGTGTGGTTTTGTTTTTGATGCTATTGTTATCGATATTAGCGGTTCATACTCTGTTAAATCTCTTCTATATAATACTTCTCCTACTTCATTTTCAACTCCAATGTATATAAATCTAAAATTTTCTGTAAAAGGTACTTCAAATCCTAGTTTGTAAGTCTCTTCCTGTACGATATACCACTCTGTTGTATCATTAGTCGGTGGACTAACTCCTTTCACTGCGTTAGGATGTAGTTTTTTATGTTTAAAATTAATCCCTGCGTATAGCTCATAATCGTGATGCGATCTTACTGTCCCTAATCCATACTCACCTAAGTCGATATCATTATCCTCTTCTTGTAGCATGTGTCTTAGTCTACGTTTACTATCATTATCCATATCCCACCACGGCTTTTCAACTGTTCCGTTTTCTACGTTTTCGTGACTAAAATCAGTCCAGTGTTTTGTTCGACCCTCTCTTGTATACTCGTGCCATATTACTGTCTTATGTGGATGGAATAAATCATAACCTAGTGTATATGATCTTATTGATAAGCTAATTTCATCTCCTGCAAAGTATAAATTTGGATCATATTTGTACTCTTCACAGTGTATTCCTAATGTGAAAAAGAAGTGACCGCTTACAAACCGTGCTGGAATGGGTTTGGTTAGTTGTTGCCAATCTGGTATTGTATTGGGGTAAAATAAAATAGTGCCTCCTAATGTAAATTTATCAGGAACCATCTTATATGGCTCATGATTTAGTAGTGTGTTATCACTAGGTCTATACATCCCTGCATATGATGTAATAATGGGCTTTGGTGATTCTGTTAAAGCCACCATCTCAATTAATTCTTCGTCCCAGTTTTGTAAAAAGCGGTGATGTGAATCCAACTGTAACGTATACTCCTCACCTTTCCATAGCTTTTGTATCAAGCTTCGAGCCCAACATAATCCTTTACTCTCGCTCCAATGTATGTCTATAATTTGGAATCTAGGATCATTTTTAAATTCATTAAAAGACTCATCTTCTCCATGTTGCCAGCATATTCCAAATGTTAGTCTTTTTGGATATTTTGCTTTTGCTAAACAGTCTTTAATGGTCGGAATTAATTCCGGATCTCTATACGAAGCTATCTGTACAAAGATTTGATCTTTTTTAATATTCATAACTATTAGTCTTTTATTAACAAGGGTACGTATCGCAAAATGTATTTATTGCAATTGTTACTATTGTTCCACCTATATTAATTGTTTCGCCATTTACTTTTGGTATACCGTTTACTGTTACAGTATTTTGGTTTTTAACAGTAAATATAGAGCAATTAAGTGGATTGTTACCTATTACACTTCCAAAAGTAGTGCCTGGTGACATTGTTATAGTACCGCTATTGTCCGTGTTGGCTAGTACTAAACAATTTATGTCGCTAAATCCATCTACCTGCAAACCGCTAACTAACACCGTAGCTACTGGCAAGGCGGGGGATAGTATAGCTATAAACTGCCCAGCTTGGTATGGCTCTATTGATAACGTAGCTGTTGCAGGTGGTGTTGGAGTAGGGGTAGGCGTTGGTGTTGGTACCGGACACGTTGCACACGATGATGTTGATTGGTATGTTATTGTATTAATTTTAATTGCTGATCTGTAGTTACCTGTACCATCCGTCAAATACGTTGGTGACGCTGTTATACCTGCGAAGTTGCTACTTGTAAAATTAGTTGATGTACAGAATGTTGGACCATCACCAGTTACGTTTACAACTACTGTACCTACTCCACTACAAACAGTTGTTAAATTTGTACCCTGTATTAAATTTCCACTAAATGGAGGTGTAGGTGTTGGGGTTGGCGTTGGCGTTGGCGTTGGCGTTGGGCATGATGCTGATGGTGCAACTACTACACCGCTTACTACGTTGTAGCATGTAGTTATTTGATTATTATCTACGTAGTACCCATTAGGTACTGGTATTGTTAGATTAAGATCTATTGTAGCTAAAGCACCTATTTGCAAGGTTGAATAATTACTATAAACATTTACGTTAACGCCCGTATTACATGCAGTATTACAGTTTGTTGCTGAATATTTTGTACTTATTAGGTATGTACCCGGTGTTGGCGTAGGAGTTGGTGTAGGTGTTGGGGTTGGTGTAGGTGTTGGCATTCCTGTGATTGACATTGTAACAGCGTTTGTACATAAACCTTTTGATAATACTACCACAGCTATGCTATTATTTGGTACTAGTGTTGATGTATAACCGGTTGTCAAGTTTGTAATATTAACATTAGTCTCAAAAGGACCTGTCACATTGGCTAATAAATCCTTAGAGTATAGGTCAAAAAACGGACCCGTGTCTGCTCCTGCGTTCGTTAATGTTATTAATACTGTTTGACTCATTTTATTTTACTTTAGGGGACGTATACTGCCGATCCAGTTAATCCACACTGTGCCGGTAATGGTGGTGGTGCTGGTAATGTTAATACTTGTTGATTTGTACAACCTGGTTTTATGTTAACTACTATTAAACTTGTTGCACCATTAAATACACTTAAATTCAGGCCGGCTGATAGAGATGCTGATGTTACATTTGCAGCTAACAACGTGACAGGAGTTACAGTATCGTAGTAGATATTGAACGGTCCTGGTGTGAATCCTGATGTTGTTTTTACTGTTATAAACATTTAATCTCTTTTAATAGCCGTATATTGCTTTTGTTGCTGTGTATATTGTTGTTAATTCTGTTTGATTTAATGCTGTTTGATATCCAGCTAAGTATGCAAAATTAGCTTGAGCATAATCCGTATACCTTAATCCCATAAAACAACTAAAACTTGCTGTTGTTGTAACTGTTACTGAACTAGATGCGCTTGCTTCATAATAAGTGCCGTTAAATGCACTTGTTGGTCTAATATTACCAACTGTTACATTTGTACCATTATATTTTGCAAATAAGAATAACCATTGATTATAAGGCGCTGCTGGTGATGAGTACATGTTACCCCACCCTGCTGTCACACTCTCTGTCACACCTGCTCCATTAAACCTTGCAAGTGTTACTCCACCAGCTGCATCGTAATACCAACTCCACCCAATTGGAAATCCAGCGCTTCTACCCTCACATGACACTATACCCGGTGTTGATCCTAAACTAATTGCTTGTATGTTGATCCATGTAGCAAAGGTAAAGCTAGGTGTTCCTGTAAACTTAAAATAATCAGGTAGAATTACTGCTAATTCTTGACTTGGTTGTCCGCCGCCTGGTAGTGATAAATAGTTTGGTGATACTGTTGTGTACCCTGTAGTTGTTATTGGTGTTCCTGTACCGTTACCTATACTTGATGTACCATAATTATTATTACCACTTAGATCCCTAATACTCGTACCTGTGTTAGAATATAATAATTGATTTGTAAAATCATAAACTAATACTGGTGTTCCATTATAATAGTAAGTATCTAGTACTGCTGTAAATCCACAGTTAGGTATTATACTAACTGTTATACTTGCCGTATTTGATGGTGTACCGGCTACTGAGCTTACGCTGTAGTTTGTAATATAAGATCCTGCTGTTGTATATAATGGATCGCTTGGATTAAGTGTTATTAAGCTGCCTGTTACTGTATAGGTAGGAAATTGTTGACCGGCTATTAGTAACAAGCTAAAAGATCCAACGTTTATTGGACTTGAGTTTGCCTGAGCATTTAATAATGGATCAAATTGTTTTGGTATATCTGTATCGTAATATGTATACAACTGATTATGTAGTGTTGGACCAACATCTAAGACGTTATAGTAATCGGGGTTCGTTATTATGACAACACCTTGTGCGTATATTATATTACCCACTTTTGTATTTCTTGATGGGCCTGTTACATATCCTACGGTAGGAGATTCTCCTGGTGTGAAGTAGTTTGCATTGACGTATAGATCGCCAGACGCAATGTCAACTAGATTGCCATTACCATCATCAACAATGTTATAAGTAATACCATCATTTGATACTAGTTGAAATCCATTTCTTGATATTTTTTCACCAAATATACTTCTTGGTATTGATAAAATTTTAATACCATCGCCTGATCCTGTTGGTAAAAATCTAATATCTGCATCTAATGTTCCTGATGCAGCAGTTGATTGCTCCCAGTTAAAATTATAGGATCCTGATAATGGAAATGATCCAGTAAGGTAGTTTGAGTAGTATAAATGTCTTACAGATAGGTAATTAAGAGTTATTTGTGGAATGGAACCAGTTATGGTCACAGGTCCATTTACTCCATTCAAAACCTTTATACCTGCGCTAGTGTATGTTGTTATGTCATACGATGCTGTGTATTTTAGTTTGATTGGGGTAGTTAGTACATCTGTTAATCTTAGTGTATTTGATGCTCTACTCATGATTTATTATTACCAATCTAACTTAACTCTTATAAGGGCTTCTTTAGTAAAATCTTTTAATAATGGTCTAGATAACTTTCCAACTGCTAATAGTTCGTTATTATTATTATACAATCCTACAGTTGTAATATACGTTTGCGGGCTGTATATTAATGTTGAATATACTAAATCTCCCGACCCTGATATGTAAGTTGGGTTTGATGTATAATTGTATTCACTATTCTTAATTCGAATAAACACATAATCTGATGATACCGCTTCTTGTGAGTTTAGTTGAAAGTACCCACTTGCTGACATTGCATTAAACAATATGTTGTTATTTACGGACGTATAAGGTGTGTTTAGATTTGATGTTTGATTTGTTGTTAAACCTATTCCACCAGCAGATCCTGATAGTGCTAGTGCTGCTGTATTTAGTATTATTGTACCAATATCAGGTAAATAATATCCATATGAGCCTGCTGCTGTATATCCATTTCCTACCTGTCCTTGGTTTGTTGTTATTGACGATAATCCGTATGATCCTGATATTAAATCAAATACTCTACCACAGTCTAGGTATGTAACGGTTGTTACTTGATTACTGTTATCTGTTAACTGTATTTCACCAGCAGATCCTGATAGTTTTAAATTAAAAGTTCCAGGAAATAAACTCTCTTTGTATCTATTTCTGTCAACATTAAGTGCATGTATTTCTGTTGCATTTGTTGTTGTACCTCCAAAATTGAATCCCTGAGTTGATGATGTTAGTGCTGTACCATACACCATTGTCCTATATTGCTTGTATGTTGTTTGGGATGGTGATGCACCTACAACTAAATTATTGTAAAACTTTGAACCAGAACCAAAGGTGTTTCCGTATGCAATAGAAAATTGAACGGCTGCTCCATTTTGAGTTGTTGGTTGTTGATATACGTTTATGTAAAATGCATCTGCTGATATGGCTGATGTGGGTATTACTGAGGCTGTCCAGAAGCTAGTTAAGACTGGTACATTAGAGCTCCAAGCAGGGGCTGTTATTGAGTCTGTGCTAACTACGAAATCACTTGGGTCTAGTTTTGTAAATGACATATTTTATATTATTATACTCTTTGAATTTGTACTGGGATTGTTTCTCTTGCTCCTGAATCACGGCCTACTACTGTTAACATTGTATATAGTACTGTGTTTGTACCAAATAATGTATTTACCGTAGTTGCTGTTAAGTTTATACTGCTTCCTATTACTGTTTTTGATACGTTAGTGCCAATTGTAACTGTTGATGTATTTAAAGCAGTCGCTTCTGGTGTGTTAATTCCAACTCCGTTAAAAGCTGATAATGTTCTTACATCTCCGATTGTTACTACATATCCCGATTGTTCAAAAGTAGATGTAGCACCTAAGTAATTTAATGTTTGTGGTGTTATTGACAACGATGAGCCTTGTTTCAAGGTTATAACTTGGTATCCAACATTTATTACTGGTAGTTTTGCTGTGCCTCGTGGTAAAGTTATTAACTTATACTTCATAATCTCATTATCATTTGGATACGCTTGTATAACTGGCATATTCTCTATAGCCTCGCCGTAAAAAGCTGATCCTGATGGGTGGTTTGGATTATATAGTGTGTAATCTACCTCGTCGTCTGATAGTGAGAATTGAGTGATCTGAAATGATCCATCGTTTCTAGCTAAAAGCTCTCTACCCTTTGTCGTCAATATTGCATCTATGACAACCGATGTATTGCTTAAATATGCCATGTTTTTTTTATTTGTTTCTTATAAATATATTGCTTCTACAAATTTACTACTGCCCTGAGTTGGCCTGTGTAGATAATAATTGTGTCTGTACTGTAGCTTGTAGTGTATTAATATCATCTACTACTACTGGATTTATGTTATCTGGTATTAAAAAACCATAAGAAGTTGCTCCTGATTTTTTTGGAAACTGTAGTATTACGTTTTGTTCATCTTTATATCTTTTCAAAATTAATAACCTTCTAACTGCTGCTCCAGCGGTTGGTATATATAATGCCCCCGCTATTGCTGGTTGAATTGGTTGTTTTACGTAGATATTTAAACCTACGTTAGGTACTACGTCTACTCTTGCTATTTCATACTCATACGATACTAAGTTATTTGTCTGTATGATAATATAATCTCCTACCTCAATGTTAAATACATCTACTACGTCGCCGTACACATCATATAAAGTGCACGCTGTTGGATCGCCACCTAGTTGAGTTGCTAGTCCTGGGTCAATACCAATAGGGTTATATGTGTATCCGTTATTATAAAACGGTACTAGTTGTGCTGTTAGTTGAAAATAGTTACCGGCTGTGTTTATATCTGTTAAGAAAGTATTTGTATTAGGAGTTGTTATATTTGTATCAAACGATGATGTTATTAATATAGTACTACTACCGTACGACTCTACATATCCTCCTGGCTTTATTTGATAGTCAAAATGAGTTGGATCACCACCACTAAGTTGTAAATAGCTACTTAATCGCGATCCTGCTGGATGTTCAATAACCGTTGAGCGTATGTTAAGGGTTGCAGTTCCACTTGTTACTGTTGCGGTTGTTACTTCTTGTAACCATTGACTGTCTATATTGTATGGGTTTGCTTGATTAGTATATGGCGTATATTGAATACCATCCCATATACTTGTTACTGGTTCATATCCTGTTGCTGTCATAACAAAAAACCTATAGCCTGTATAATTAATACTGTAATCGTATCCTAAAAACCCATTATTTCTTGCTACTCTATATGTACCGTATGTTGTATATATTTGGCCAGGTACTGTTGGGGATGGTACAATAGTTGGCATTGGATTATTTGTAACATTCCAGGTTGTGTTATAAGGAGATATTAAAAAGTTTAGTTGTAGTTTGAACGGTAATTGTACTAATGTATATGACTGTATTGATTGCACTAATTGCCATTCATCTGTTTGAGTATTCCACGGGCTTGTATATGGCCCAAGCACTCCTTGGAATTCAATTCCAAATAGAAGATTTGCTGTTGCGTTACTATACGTATCTGTTCTGCTTGTTTCTATTACCTGTGAATCGCTTTGATTATACTGGTAGTTTGGATCTGATGGATTCGATCCTGATATTACCAAAGATATTGTGAGTGTGTCTGGAGTAGTTGGTACAACTGGTTGGTTGTATGACCAGTCGAGTTGTACTTCTGCATTTGTTCCAAAAATCTTATTATTAATAGGAACAGTATAATACGATCCAGTTGCGAAAGAACCATTATAAGAACCTAACACGTAATTACCATCATTAACTGTTCCTGGTGATGTTATATCATTGAGAATATCGTATACGATTACGTTGCTATACATTGATCCGGGAAATGTAGGAGCATATGTGTAATCGCCCGGGTTTTGTGGAGTACCAACTTGTCGTGCCATTCCTAATCCTGTAATTGCTCTATATCCTGGAAGACCAACTGGGAGTGTTGTTGTTTCAAAAGACATCGTGGCGTCTATTAAATAAGGTAAGAGTGGATTATATAAAGACGATGAGTTAAAATATAGCATTGGTCTGTAACTATATCCACTGTTCCAAATATACTTAACACCATCCGTTGCTTTTTGATTTGAATACTTTTGGTTATCCCACTGCTTTATTGTTGAACTACCTCCTAATTTGAATATATTCTGCACATCAACCCAGTGTCTATTGTTTTGATTTAACTCAAATAGACCACCTGATACGTCAACTAAATAACTTAAGGTTGCATTTATTTTTCCTGGTAAATATGAGCTCGTTGCTTGCTGTGTAAATAGTCATAACTGATAATTGTAATAATTAATTACTGGCTCATTTCCGTATGAAATATCGCCAGCGCTGTGTGTATTATAGAATCTACCTGACATGTATGATCCGCTATATCTAGGTATTATACTTCTCCTTAAGTAGTAGTTATAGTCCTGTATTTCAGCATACTGTCCGTATGGATCAGTTATGGATGCTGGATATGTGTTGATTGATTGTGTTATTAAATTAAAGTTACTGGGTTTAATTTGACTATGGTTGTAGTCACATTCTAAAAATCTTGTTGATTTTGGTGACCCTGAAACATTATTATATAGGTAATCTAGTGAATATGTTAAGTACATTTGATTACCACCTTGAACTGAGCTAGTCCAGTACGATGTCATATTTGATGTTTCTACTTGCGGAAAATAATCTGTAGTAGCTTGTATAGTTGTTCCTCCAAAATCACCAGTATATTTTTCAAATCCATAACTATTATCTATTTCAACCGGTCCTAATACTGTTTCAACAGAGCTTGTATACGCTGTTGAGTATTGTAATACGGGTGCATCTGATGCTGTTATAAAAGCTGTATCTATTGACTGTGAGTAATCTAGTGTAGCAAGTGTAGGCTCGTGTCTTGCGTATTTATTACGTTCTAGTATATGCGGCTTTACGATGATACCTGTTGATAGATTTGCTCTTGCTGGAACAAAATCTTTTATCATCTTGAATAGTGAATTATTGTAATATTTAATAATTCTTATAAAATCCCAGACATTATATCTACTTGTATAGTTAGCTGCGAAGTAATTATCACTAAATGTTACTAATGGATCATAGGAGCTAGAGTATTGAAGAGCAGGAGCACCTATGTACTGCATAATATTAAAATTACCAAGTGAGCCCGTTATATCTGCATTGATTGAGTCTGCAGGCGAAAAGCCTACTTCTACATTAACTGATCCTCTCTCTAAGTTAGTTTGAAAAAACTGATTTGTTACAAACGGTGATAGTAGGCTGCTTGATATGTGTAATATACTACCTGTAAATACTTTTTCATTTTGAATTTGCTGTATCCCTGGTGCTGCTGATATAAAATTACCACCAAATTCATTTACTGTTAAGGTTGTATTTGGTATACCGTAGCAGGCTATTAATGCTTTTACGCCTCTCTGAGTTCCTTTTGTTTTTAACAGGTACGGTAAATTGTGGTATAATCTTTTGTATATTTCCTTCTCTGTTTGATTAGGTGGTAACGTACTGAAGCTTAAATCAGTTACATATCTATTAATTTTTTCATTTCCAAATGGTGGTAAATATAGTGATGAGCTTAACCACTCACTCCCAACCGGTGGGTATAGACTACTATTCCCCGGATTAACTTGTGCGTATGCACTTGATGTAATTGGTAAGTTTGATCCACTTTCATTAATTCCAAATAAAGAGTAATAAATATTATCTGATACATTTGAATTAGTATATAATTCAATTCCAAACCCTCTTAATGCATCAGCAACCACGTCTATTGATATTCCCACGGCTGGGTTGTTTTCAGCAGAGTATCTATTTGATACGTCTTTATAATAAATCCATATATTATCAAAATGCTGACCTATCATATTTAAAAAGGTCATATATGGCTCGTTATTGCCATCTTCTCTGATGTAAGCCGGCATTGAGTATTCTAGGTTGTCTTTGTTTAAGTTATCGTACAAAGATGCTGAGTATAGCATACTCATATTAGTTGCTGATGGTATAGTGTCTATACTACCCATCCAGTCTAATGCTTGGGAACTAGTTACTGAATATAATATGTATGGTTGTGAGTTGTTTTTCTTTGGCCATGCTGTTGATCCTGATTCAAAGTATAGATAGTACTCATAGTTATCAAATTTAGTTATGATATTATCTATATTCTGCTGCAGTAAAACGTTTGTATTATTTATTATTGTACCAGGTGCATGTGGTAAACTGTTTCCTAAAGTAATATCTCGATTATATGCCTCAATTAATCTTAACTTATATTCAAAGTTTAAAAGCCTTTCTGTTGCGGATGAAAAGTGTATAAAATTACTAAAGCTACTATAATCAACATTTATATCAATACTTTTTTCATCTATCATTGACTGCATCTGTTGGTAGGATGATGATACTGTTGTTGAAAATAGTCCTGTATAGTTGTAGTATGGTGTTGTTTGGTTTTGTTTTTGATTTATTGCTACTTTGTAGTTTGGACCTCTTAATGCATTTGCTATAACAACCTGTGGCGCTTCTACGTTGATTGTTACATCAAATTCTACAGAATCAGCTACTTTTTGAACTGCCCAAAATTGTGAATAAACATCGTAGTTTCCTGGTAATGGTTCATGTAATTTTACAATCAAGTATGCAATACCATCTTCCTCTACATATACTAGGTTTATAGCTATAATCTGATTATCTTCTCCAAAATTTAAAAAAAAGTCTGGGTAGTAGTTTGTAGTTGTAGCAATTGAGTTAAATGTATTAAATGCTACTAATAGTTGCGAGTTGGCTAAATCTTGTCTGCCTACTTTTATTTCAGTTCTACTTGGTGATATTTCTTTTATCCAGAAAGTAGTACCTACTTTACTTTCTAATATATTTTTAAAAAAGTTATACTTAACTGATATAGATCCTCTATTAATCCCTTTATCTTTAACGTCTTGTTCTGGATCTAGATTTATACTTGTAACAGTTGCTGTTACTGTGTTTGCTGTATTTGTGCTGGGAACATACTTTGTCGCATTGTAATTACGTGCTACAATATCACCGTTTAAATCTTTAATAAAAAATTCAACATAGTCTGTTTGTGCTCCAAAGTTAGCTACAACGGTTGAGGTTGTTATTAAAGATAACTCTTGTAAAGAGTACGATTGGTAATCTGGTACTGTGCCCAAGTATGATACATCAACTATTTCCATCCTATATTATCTGGTTTAAATTTAAGTAGTTAGCAGTTGTTTCTAATAATTGTTGCCTTAGTTGATTAATTTCGTCTATATAAACCTGCTCTCTATCTGTTAATACAGATCCACCAACGTATTCTGTACTTGTTTTTATTAAATAATCATGTGAATTTACCTGACCCGTTGCAGGAATTTGAAAAAATAATTGTTGATATAAATCAAAAAAATCTTCAACCGTTCTTTCTGTCGGTTGTATTGATGCTGTAACTGGGCTGTATAGTTCAGAAAACTGTGTATCTACAACCTTAGTATAGGTATTTCTACCATAAACTTCTTTTACTAATTTAACTTCTTGCATACTTATCCAATTACTTTAAATATTAAATTATTATCTTTTATTATAGTCTCTCCTGGTAGTAGTGCTAAATCCTCTGGTGAGTATAACGATAATGCGTTATAGATTGATTGTTCATTATCATATATTGATAGTGGTCCAAATGTTGTTGAGTATATTTTTGTTTTAATTAATAAACGATAAAATCTTTCAACCTCCAACCCATTCATATACATGTAGAAGTAGTTACTAACACTATCTGCACTTATCTTAGTATAGGTGTCGTCAAAGTCTACTATCATCTCATTTGTCTTAACATCTTGAATAGCCCAGTGTGATTCTTGTGATAGATACAATGAATTCAAGTATACTGATGATGTTATAAATTGTCTAGCTGGGTATGTTTCTCTTACTGCTGTTCTAAATTTATAAACCGTTCCTTTTTTAAAGGTGCCCGGATTATTTGCTAATGTTATTGTTATTTGATCGTTTAGTACATAGTTACTACCTATTGGATAGTAGTGTGAATCATCCCATCTAAGCTCTATACATGGTGGATATATTGTGTGTGTATCTACTGAGAAGAATTTTAAATCTATGAAAGAGTTAGTATCTTGCTCAATTGCTTGTGGTTGTTTTAATATAATACCATTGTTTGGAATAGATCCTGAGAACCATGCGTCAACAATACCAGTAACATTCATATTAATATCCTTGTTACTCATATAATCAAAATACTGACTGCCACTATAGGTGCCATACCACGAACCACCTATTGTTGCTAAAGTTGGAAGCAGATTCCAAAAAAGAGTGTTGTTACTCCATATTTGTGTTGCATTATTCCAATTAACACTCATACTGGTACCTACATTATTCCACAGTGTTGTCTGTGCGACTGATCCATTCCAAGTACCAATATCTATGTTACTCCAATATAATGGATCTTGATACCAAGCTGCTGAAGCGCTGTATAATCCTGTATATCCCCACGATGTTCCATTTCTAATCTCAGGCACTGTCGTATACTTACCTGTTCCCATTGACCACGATTGCGATACCGCATATGCCTCTAGCGAATAGGTTGTGTTTAAATTCTGGGCAGATGCTAGTCCTAATCTCAAATATGATTCCCATGATCCACTAATTGCTTGTGATGCAAATTCTTTTATTATTGATAGGTCTGCATTTGAAAATTGTACTAGCGACCTCCTAACATCACTACTCGGAAAAATCTCAGCTGTTGTTGTATAGTTATCATTAGCCGCTAAATCATATGAATAGTAGGGTGATTGATCTAATAAAGATCTATCTATAAATCGTAAACCATCTTGTGAATTTTTTGCAGATATTTCTAATACAGGATCACGTCCAGTGTTTTTTGCTGGGTAAGCTGAGTAGATTGTCGCATCTGCGGATGGAAAGATTTTATATATTGCCATGGTTATTGTGTTGATACTACTCTACCTTGAATGTCTACATCTAGATATTTTACTTCAAAGATGCTTGGATCAAGTGATGGGTAAATAATGCCGTTTAATGTTGCTGCTGATATGTCATAACTATATTTTGAATATCCCTCAGGTACACCACTTAGATTTGTAATCGTTACTCTTTGCACAGTCTGTACACCTATTACTTTATCTATTAACGTGTATACTTCTGATAAGATTATTGGTTGATTGATTTGCCATCTTGACCTATTAAAATAATCTTTTAACTCTTTTAAAGCTGTTCCTACAACTTGCCTAGATGTATAATTAGGTCGTAGTACTATATCGAATGTAACTCCAATATTTATTATGTATGCTGGTTTTATATATATTACATCCGTGAGCATTCTATATTGTTCTACATATGTTTGAATATTTTGATATAATGCAGGTGAGGGATCTGTAAAGTATCCTGCTGAGTCATAAGCTGTTATGTATGCCGTTGTCGCTAATGGATCCCTTTCTCCTGGTTCATTTACTAAATACGGCTTAAAAATTGCTTCATCCTTAGTTATATAGGCTTTTGCTACTTGTCCAAATTTTGCTGGCATTGATAATATTGTTCCTAGATAATCTTGCTGTGTTACCGCGCGTAGCTGTGATGGGAATTGTGCTGCTGTATTTAATCTTAACGCCTCTGTACTATCACCATCGCCGCCTCCAGATGCTGGTTCTGGGTTTGTAACTGCTATTGTTGATTTTATTGTATTACCATTTGCAGGAGCTCCTTTAAAGTTTGCAGTAATGTTTCCTATTACGGTCAAGTCTCCTGATTGTGCGTTTGACGATGCTCCTCCTCCTGTTAGATATGTTACTGTTAAAGTTGTATTGGTTGGTGCTAATCCGTAATCTTCGGTTGTAACAAAATTAGTAGGATCGTAAGCTGTATTTAACATTGTTAACCCATTAATAGTACCTATACCTACATTAAAAGGATTAGGGGTTAACGCTGATGATGATATATTATTTATACCAGCACCAAATTCTAACTCAAGTACTCCAGATGTTTTGAATCGAGATACAAACCTCCTAGGCACCTGTATTTTAGTTAGTACAAACGGTACTTGATTCGAGTACTGGGATAGTGATGGGTAGTTGGCTGCTGTATTATCGACTGATTCTAATATATAATCCTGTGCTAGATAGGGTACTTCATACCACCTATTCCCTGATGTATTGTCTGTTACTGATACTATTTCTATTATATTTGTATCTGTAATAGTAGCTACAGGGAATCTTGTTGGTTGACCAAAGGTTATAGCTTTTGTTTGTATTTTGCCTGATATAGCTTGTGTACTCTTCCTTAATAAATACCTTGATGGATTTCCAAAAGCATCCGTTGTGTAGACGCTAATAATTGTAGGATTTATTGAAGAGGATACTGTAAAGTCTATTTTTTCTGGTGTGTAGAAAGTAGTTGATGTGCTGCTTGACTTTACTTCCATCCCAGCCTCTATAACAACTGCATAATTAAAATCAGGTAAATATACACCGTTTACTATTGTAGAAGGTAATTGTTGATAAACATCTAGCTTTGTTATAGCTGCTGATGTTGTTTTAGGTTTATACCCAAGCATATAAGCTAGGGCATACAAGTTGCCTTGTTGTTTTGCGAATTCTAAAAAACCTTCTTGGATTTGATTGTCTAAGTAAAAAGATAATACATCTCCAACATAGGATGCCATATCAATGAACATTGTACCTGGTGATGATACGCTAAAATCATTGTAAGCTGTTGGATAGTACGCTTTTGCGTAATCTATCAGCGATTGCTTGAATGATGTAAAATCTTTATTTAGATATTTTATTTCTGCACTAGCCATTTTGTATATTTACTAATATGTTATCGGTTTCATTACTTGTTGTTATTATATACGAAAACTGCACTGATATTAAGCTTTGGTCTGGTGTTGATATAACAGATAGATTTCTTACTTGTATGCTTGGAAAATAACTTTCTACCGCTGATTGTATTGATATCTTTAAAGCTTCGTTTGATTCCTCTGTTATTTGTTCAAACAATCTTGATCTTAAGCCAGCTCCAAAAGTTGGATTAAATAACCGCTCTCCCCTATCTGTTAATAGAAAATTAAGTATATTGTACTTTAATTGCTCTTTAGTCGTATAGACGGTTGTAAAGGCTGTTACATTAGAAAAAGGTAGTGCTACTCCTACTCCAGTAGAGGGCTTTAGATCTAATACATTAATATTTTTTAAACCGTATGCCATTAGATAGCTCCTTTAGCTTTTAAATTAGTCATTAACTCTGTAAAATCCGGAACTGCATTAATTTGTATAGCATCAAAGTTTGAACTAGCTCTTGCTGTTGCCATCATACCTCCGACTGAGTCAACAACCTGTGGTTCAGCTTGTTGTGGCATAAAGCCACCACCAAATCCTGGTGCGTCTTCTGATGTGAAGTTAAATCCACTAACATCTTCATTAGTCATAGCTTGTGCTGTTTCTGCTAATAAGTTTGTTAGTGGATTATTATTACCTAAATTAGGTGATGCTCTAGGTCTAAAAGATTGTGTGTTTAGAGTGTCTGGTATTAGTGTTTTTTTAGGTTTTTCTGATTCTACTATAGTCTTTGTGCCTTTATTTGCTATAATAGCCTCTTTTAAAATACCAGCTAATTCCTCCTGGAATACTGCTTTAACCTCTTCTCTTATTAGTTTTCTTAGTAAATCTACGTTTGCCATATGCTTATAAATATTTTAATCGCATCTTTTTAGTTAATTATATATTCATTAGATTGTTTACGGTTGTTTTTTAATTACCCCTAAAAATTTACTTGTATTAGCCATATCAGCTGCTATTTTTTGTTTTGCTGCTTTACTAGTACTATTTAATTTAGATCTTACTCTTTTTCTTAACGCCTGTGTACCTTTCATCTGGTTTAAATATCCATTTAATCCTAATCCACTATTTTGATTTTGGCTATCTGGGGATTCTAAGGTACTTGTTGGTAGGTTTAAATCATCTAGAACTAAATCATTATCTTCTAAATAAGTCATTGACTCTGCTATGACTAGATCAGTTGGGCTTAAAGACGCAGCTGACACTAACCCTAATGCTACTAACTTAAATTTAACTTCTTCTATTATAATAGCGTTATTAGTTGCAAATGTTAAATCTGACTGGGCTGCTATAGCGTTATCCTTATCAATTGCAATACCTCTACGCCTTTTATTAGTAATACCATCATCTACTAACTCTTCCTCAACAACCTTAATTGTATAATTACCGTAATCTGTATTATTTACATTTGCTTTTTTATCATACTCTCTAATTATTCCAGCTAACTCATCGTTTAATGTTTTTAAGCTCTGCTGAGATTGTTGTAATTGCTGTACGACTGGGGAGCCTTTTAGTGCACCACATGCTTCTAATTTTTGAATTAAAATATCCATTCTTTGTATTAGTGCTTGTGTATTTTGTTGTATATATCTTATTACGTTTATTATCACTGCTAATAAATTATTAACTTGTGTTAAAAATTTTTCAAGTCCTGATACATTAGTTGTTACTGCATCTTTTGCATCTCTTATTTTATCAACCATGCTGTAAGTTGCAAACTGTAGCGGTGCTGGTATGCTGCCGATTAATTTAGCTATAAATCTAAAGATTTTTACAAGCACTATCCCTATTTTAATAAACCCCCTTGCTATGCGTAGATTAGATGTTATTGTTTGACATGTTTTTGTAAACGATTGTAGGCTATTATTAATTTGCTTAAGCGTCGGTACTATTTTAGTTGGATCCATAAACTTACCTAATTCTGCAATTTGGCTTCTTACATCCGATCCTAAATACTTATCTGCTAAATCAATAGCACTTGCTAAATTAAGTGATTCTATTGCAACACAGACTGCTCTTACCTCATCTAACTTTCTTAATAGTTTTTGAAATTCATCATTTGGTATTTGTCTAAAATCCGCATATTGATCAATTATTGAAATATAGTCTTTTATTGATGCTATACTTGTTTTAAATCCAGGTAGTATTGATAATGCAGCTGATACTTCTGGGTCTGATAATGCTGATGCTGCAAAATCGTTTATAACAGCAGTTGTGCCTGTAGCTGCTGTTTGTGCATTACTTGTAAATTTGAAAATATCTGAAGTGTACTTTCCAATTATTCCAAAATTGTACTTCTGCATGTTTGATCCTACTAACTCAGCGTTTGAAGGAGTGTTTGTTGTTGGTGTTGTTCCTGGTGCTGGTGCTGCTTGTGGGTTTGGATCTTTTAGTTGTGTTAATACTTCGTTTGGAAATGCATAAAAGCTGTCAATGGCGTTTCTTACTAAGGCTGCCCGGTCTTGTAAATCGTATAATGCTTTTTCAATTTTTGTTGGATTTTCTTTTCTCTTTGGTTTTACGTCTGATAGTGATGTTGTTAAATACTCTAGTACGTTACATAAATCTACTTTTAATAACACATCTATTACATTAAATAATCCCGATTGTATAAAACTACCAACTTTTGTACGTTTTGGTTCCGGTGGCGCTATTCCAGATACTGGTATTGCTGGTGCATCGTTTACATTACCCCACAGAATTTTATCAATAGCTTTTTTAGCTTGGTTGACGGCTTTACCTACAATCTTTACGATTCGTTCTAATCCTGCAGCAAGATTTGCCATATTATAATGTATACGTTATATTTGATAGCGCATTCACGCTTAATTGATTTTTAACAGATTTTACGGTATCTCGCAAGCTACCTCCACCTATTTGAATTGCCGATACCGCTTCTGGTAATAATTCTACTCCTATGTTTTCTAATGCTTCACCTAATTGAGCTAGTGAATCAAATAATCTATTTAATTGTATTAGGGTTACTTCTCCTTTAACAACTCTATAACCCTCTTTTTGTGCTCTTAATCCTAATTCTATTATGTTAGAGTTTATTACTGTTCTTTCAGGTGCATCTATGTTAAAAGTAGCGGGGGTTGATATACCTACTCCTTTTTTTCCAAAAATAAAAACAGCATCATCTTTTGCGTGTAGTAATACTCTGCCTGATGATATTATTACTTGATTGCCTGGGTATGGGAATTGTGGTTTTAGCATACGTTTATAACTTTTCTAATTTATCTATCGGTGGTATAGTTAGTACACTATTTGTATTAATGTTTCTTAATTCTGATACTGCCATGTTATAAACAGCCTGTAAATTAGTACCATCTTTACTAACAGTAGCTACTATCGTACCATTACGATCAACTGCTCTTAAATTAACTACATATATTCCAGCAAGTTCAAAAGAATCGCCAACTACTTTATATTTTACTGGTAGTGATCTTTGTAATTGGTTTCCAGATATTGGAGTAGTTGGTTGTTGTATTATTGGATTAATAGGTTTTAATGTTGGTGTTATTAAATCAACATTTGTAACTCTTGCTTGTATCATTGGATTAATAGGTTCCAATGTTGGCGTTATTAAATCAATATTTGTAAATCTTGCTGCTGTATTTAAGGTTGTTTCTGTTACAGTTGGGTTATATGTTCGAATTGGGCTAACTGGGTCTGTGGGAGTTCCTACTTGATCGTCTTTTGGATTATCTAACGCGTATGCATCTTGGTCTTGTGCTGATATAGTAGTATTTGCTGTTGGTGGTGCTGATAACGATATACCTATTGTAATTTTATTCTGTACTGATATATCCCAACTTGTTAATGGGAAGTTTGAAATATCATCTATATTAATAGTTTGACCAGCTGTTAAATATATCGACGATTGATCGACGTTTATATTTTCAACGGTTGGGTTATATCCCAGTATATCAGATTGATTACCTTGGCCATTTCTTATTATAGTGATTGGATCGCCTGTATTCCCTGTATTAGACCACGTATTAAACTTTGAATACTGCTTTGCTGTTGATCCAAATCTAATAGATGTGCCATACCTACCTTCTATTATAACATCGCCAGTAAACGGTAATATGCTTTTAATATTACTTTTTTCCACAAATCCATTTCCTAATGGAAACTCCATAGGAACTGTTGTTATATTATTAACTGTTCCTTGCTGGCTATTTTGATAATTGGCCGTGTTTATGTTTATATAACTGCTATACACCCCCATATCAGGATGAGCATTGTGATGTGGTGATCCCCACAATCTAATCGGCGGTAGATAATATAAATCTATATCTCCAGCTGCTTCATTTAACTCTAACCCTGGGCCAGGTAATAAATATACGTATTCACCTTCAAGTGGATACTGGTGTATAAAACTAAAGAAGGGTCTTGCTGGTCTACTGCTTGCTCCAACAGCGTCGCTGTTCTGCGATGAGTTTATTATTGAATATCTAATCTTACCAAGATCTGTTACATCATTATAATCAGGATCGACCGTCTTTCCGTCAGATAAGTATGGACCTTGTACAACATTAACAATTCTTCCTATTATAAAAGGTGATCTTGATATTAAACTGCCATTATTGTTCGATGAAAATATTTTATTGAAACTTTCAGCCATTGGTTTCTGGGTTTGATAATTGTTTAATTTCCTCTGGCTTTAATGGTTCTGTTCCTGTAGTTATGTCGCTAAAT
>Ga0181346_1000099_pt1 | contig 34289 bp, 11 predicted proteins | sample Su13VDMM15DN_FD_130100 | JGI IMG/M metagenome (GOLD analysis project Ga0181346, IMG submission 130100) | Freshwater viral communities from Lake Michigan, USA - Su13.VD.MM15.D.N | ecosystem: Environmental > Aquatic > Freshwater > Lake | place: USA: Michigan | collected 2013-07-15 | reverse complement strand
TCCTATGGGAATGGCAAGTGGAACAGGAAGTATGCCTAGTGGTGTTGCATCTATTGGAACTGATAACATTGATGCCTGGAAGAAATGGCAAGGTGCTGCTGGTGCAGGAGAAAAACCTAAAACAGAAACTAAAACTGCTACAGATAAAACATCTAAGGACCCATATAATATTTATCCAGATTCTTGGGAAAATCAAGTATTAAATAATCAACCTTCTTCAAATGCATTCTCTCCAGTAAAAACCGGGTTTACTCCTAGAGTAAATAAACCCATGATGGAAGATGAGTGGATAGATAATCCTACACCACTACCTATAAAAATAGAAACTAAAAATCCTACAAGTAGGTTTGTTGTACCATCTGATGTTTATAATGGAACACCGGTTAATTTTAATACAGCTATCAGAACTCCTGAAGAATTAAGGAGAGAGGTTGAGGCATTAAAGCAACAACGTATGATGGAAGAAATGGAGTCAGACTGGATAAGTAACCCAACACCCATACCTGTTAGAGTAACAACAAATAATCCTGTAAACAGAATGGTTGTTCCATCAGACGTTTATAACGGAACTCCTGTTAATTTTGCACCAGATGATATGCCATATGGTCCAGTAAAGGTTCAAGGTATGCCTCCATTAGTAGAAACTTATAGAAAAGGAGGACTTACTAAATTTATTAGACAGTATGCTGGAGATGTAGAACCTAGTGAAGTATTTGATCCAGGAGCATGGGAAATTAATACAGGAGAAGATTTTGGTAATAGTCAAGGTCTTGGGTATCAGCAGGCTGCTACAGCCTCTGAACCTATGCCTATAGGTAAAGCTCCGGAAAAACCAGAAAATTCTTATATTAATACTGGTCAAGATATTCTAGAAGGTCAGAACTTTGGACTAGGTATGTACATAGCACCAACTATGGAGTTTGTTGCTCAAAGAAGAGATGCAGCAAAACAAAAGAAAGGTGATATAATGAACAAGTTTGGATATAATAATCTTGTTAATCCTGTACTAGGAGACAACGGTCCAGAAGATCAGTTTGGTAATCAGTTTGTTGCTAACCGTAACTTTAATATGTACGAAGGAAAAAATGGAGGTAGTATATATAAAGAAGGTGGTGATACCCAATATACAGATCCATGCCCTGTTAATTATTACTGGAACGGTGCAGAATGTGTTCCTTATCCTGAGAATGTTATTCCTGTTGAGTTGTCTAGGCAAGATCCTTACATGAAAGATTATCTTAGAAAATTAAACTATAAAAGAAATGTAGATGAGTATAAAAACGAATATTTGGATAAACGTGATGAATTTATAAAAAATAACTTTAAGGGTCCGATACGCAATGAGAATGGAGATACGACTCCTGAGTATTATAAGTTTCTAGATAGTCCAGAATACAAAGAGTTTCAAAAATTATACCCTAGTCCTTATAAACATAATTTTGCTCTTCCTGATACATATCAACAAAAAGAATATTATCCAGAAGATGGTAATTGGGATGAGGATTCTCAACAAGAGTATATGAAACTCTTTAATACAGAACCTAATGAATACGATCAACTATTATTTGAGAGAGGTCAACAAAAAAAGTATTTTATAGAACATCCTGACGAAAAACCAGAAAATAGAGAAGAGCAGAAAAACTACTATAAATACAACGTACCAGATACAGATCCGACTAAAATGAAAAAAATGGATATGTATGATATGTTGGAACAAAGATATGATGATTGGTGTCCATGTAGTAAAATGAAAGAAGTTATTGTAAACGGAGAACCTGTTGTACAAAAAGTATGTGTGCCTTGTGAAAGCCAGCAAGCAAGATATGGAGGACTTTCTAAGTTTGTTACAAAAGGATCATACAAGAAAGGTGGTAATATGTATGAGGAAGGAGGTGTATACTTCTTAGATGATGAGACTATTAAACAACTTAAGAAAGGTGGTGCTATAATAGAATATTTAGACTAATATGAAGAAAGTTAGAATAAAAACATTACCTGGTTTAAAGAAAGGAGGTTATCCATTTACACAGATGGCTCCTAATTATATTCAGCATGACCAAGGAGAAAAGGCTATAAATGTTAGAGATACTCTAAACGGAGTACCAAGAAATGATGCTAACATAGAAGCTGAAAGAAATGAAACTGTTTACATACCTAATAAAGAAGGTTTACCTGCACATTATAAAATTGGCGGTAAACGTCATTATGAAGGAGGTACTCCTTTGTCTGTTCCACCAGACTCTTTTGTATTTAGTGATACGGCAAGTATGCGTATTAAAGATCCGGATATTCAGAAGGAGTTTAGTATGCCTATTAAAAAGAAAGGATATACTCCTGCAGAGATAGCTAAGAGATATGATATAAATAAGTTTAGAGAGATATTGGCTGATCCCACAGAAGATAAGTTAGCAAAACTTACTGCGGAAAATATGATCAAGCAGTATAATCTTAAGTTGGGTAAGTTAGCACTTATTCAGGAATCTATGAAAGGTTACCCTGGAGGTATACCTATAATTGCTGCTCCATATATGATGAGTATAGGATTGAGTCCGGATACTGTATTACCACAGGTTCCTCAAGCACAGCAACAACAGATGCAAAGTCCTGAAGAAGAGATGGTTGAATATCCTGAGATGGATGAAGAAGAACTACAAGAAGTACCTATGAGATATGGAGGACGTACAGCACGTCTTAATAATTTTGTACAAGGTATCCGTAAAAAGAATAACGAGTTTGATCCTACACAAGGTGTATATCTATACATGGAAGATGGAGGACCTGTATTTTATGATGGTAACGGTAATCCTGCTCCAGAAGGAATTATGCCCGAAGAATATAGAAATGGCGGGTTAGTAGAGTATGATAAAGGTGCAGAGGTTAAAAAGAAAAAACAAAAAGCACCTCCTAAAGATGCTGTTATTATTGATAGGTCAAAGTATGATACTGATGCAGATTATGAAAAGGCTAAACAAGAAGCATATAGTAAAGCATCAGATAAAACTAAAGTATTTGTTTTAGATAAAGACGGTGTATATAAGAAGGTTGTAAGTAAGGCATTTGTATATCCAGAATATTCTGGAGATGATCTTGACAAAGTATTTAACGGCAAAAAAGATATTGCTGCTAGATATGAGTATTATAAACAAAGATTAAATGACCCAAATGTACAGGCTAAGTTATATGAACAATATCTAAAATCTTTTGATAATGATAAGGCTCTTAGACCTACGTCATTAAAGAAATTAGAGGTTAATACAGAAGATCTTAAAAAGTTAACTCCTCAACAAGTAGTTGATCAGTTATTAGAAATGCAAAAAAGAAATCTTGCATTCTTGGCACATGGTCATGATGTATCTAAAACACCTAATGCACCTGATACAGCAAATGGAGTTACTAATAAACAATTAGAAGAATATGCTAAGAAGATAGGTTTACCTATACCAGATGCAAAGAGTTCTGCGGCACAACAGTTAGCATATTGGGCATTTGAAGACTTAGCCGGAACTGATGCATTACCTGATTTTACTAAAGGTCAAAGAGGTGCTGCTGATGAAAAGGGCAGTAAGAGTGCAACAATATCACCCGCAGACGGTATATATACTAATACAACTGCCGGTCAGTTATTAGGTATTAAAGGAGATCCTACTATAGGTGAAGATGCTTACGATGAATACGAGTATGAATATGATAAAGATCCTGTAAAGGATATGGAGGTTCCGTCATACACTCCACCAGAAATGTTTTTGCAAGATAAAATAAAACTTGCTCAAACATTAGGTAACATGGGAAGTTTACGTAAGTTTATGCCTAATAAAGCAAGTATAGACTTAATGACTCCTGATGTTGCATACCTGACACCAGAAAGACAGATTGCTGCTGGAAATGAACAACTTGCTATTATGAAAGATGCATTAGCAGCAAGTTCTCCACAACAACTATCTGCTAAAATGACTGGCATGTCTGGTAATATGTTTGAGAATGCTGCTAATGTTATTGGACAAGTTCATAATGCAAACATAGGTTTGTATAATGCATTTCAGCAGCAAAAGACAGGCATAGAAAATCAAGAAAGAGGATTTAATGCACAGGCTGCTAAAACATATTATGATGAACTTACTGCAACTAATCAGAATTATAATAACTCAAAACGTGCTGCGGCAAATGAATTTATAAATAATTTAGTTCAGGCTAAAACCAATGAGGCTCAGGCATATAACCTAAACATGTTATATCCTAACTATCAGATATCTCCAGCAGCAGCAGGAGCCCTTTACTATTATAAACCTACTCCTATGGAACCAGGTGCAGCAAATAGTTTTGCAGATATTTATTCTAGATTAAGACAAGACGAAAGGTTGGAAGAATTAAGTTCTGATGAAATAGCAGACATTGCAAAAGAAATGGCAGGATATACTAAGAAGACATCATCACGTAGTGCAAAATCTACAAATGATTCTGACTGGTATAACATGCAAAGAGGAATATACGGAAACCCAGCAATGACATCGTATCCTAATTTAGAAGAAGAGAATACATAACACTTTAAACTTTAAAACTTTTATTAAAACTTATAAAGTTTATTCATATCTTTACAGTATAAACTATGGCAACTTATCTACAAGGTGTAACCGACTATATTCCGCAGATACAACCGTTTCAGCCGGATTTTAATTTTTATCAAAATTTACTTGAGGCTAAACAAGCACAGTATCAGGCAGGCTACAGCAAAGTAAGTAGCTTATATGGTAGTCTTCTTAACTCAAGACTAACACGTCAGGATACTACAGAAGCCAGAGATGACTATTTTACCAGAATTCAAAATGATATAGAGAAGTACTCAGGTATGGATCTATCTAAAATAGAAAATGTAAACAATGCCCTACAAGTATTCCAACCTCTCTTAGATGATAAATATCTTCAAAGAGACATGGTGTTTAGTAGGGCTATGGATGTTCAGAGGGGAAGAAGTAATTACTTCAAAAACTGCATGAATGAAAAAGAATGTGGTGGAAGATGGTGGGATGTAGGAGATTCTGCACTTAGTTACTTAGAGCAGGACTTTATGAAAGCATCTAAGGATGAGATATTTAATATCCAAAATCCTGAATACGTACCTTATACCAATGCTTATAAAGTAGCAATGGATAACATCTATAAGTACAAGGATATGTTTAATATGGAGTATCCAAGTCTTACTGAAAACGGAAGATATAAGATAATAACTACAAACGGAGAGCAGTTAATACCTACATTAGAATCATACCTTAGCATGACTATAGGTAAAGATCCTCAGATTAGAAGGATGTATGAAACACAGTCTTTTGTAGATAGAAAAAGTTATGTGGCTAGTAAAGCAGCAGAAATGGGAGAAGAGGCTGCAGAGAGAGAATATATAAATTCTGTATTTGCAGACGTAGATACTTATAATAAGTCTTTACAGCAGAGTCTTACACAAGATTTAAAAGATGTAGAAGATAAAAAGACTCTTAAAAAATCTAATGCTGATACTTATGGGGTAGATCCGGATATTGACGGAGACATCATGGAACAGTTATTTGGATTAGACGAACAAAAGAAAGTTGTTGAACAGGCTAAAACAGATGCTGATAATGTTACAGCATTAACGGATCCTTCTGTAAATGAAGGAGTTAGTTTAGATGTTTTACGTAGACGTGCTGATTATTTAAAGTCAGAACTATACAGTGCTGAAACCATTGGTAAGGCAGCAAGAGACTATGCAATGTCTACTAAGAAGGTTAAAATGGATGCTGATCCATATGCCTTAGCAGATCATAACCATGCTTTGCGTATAGCAGAAATGGATTATGAAGACAAACTTACTAGAAAGAGAAATGAGGATGAAGAGAAGATGATGAGAGACCTCATGTCTTCTAATGGAAATGGTACAGTTCTACAAGTAGGTAAAGGTAATACTGACCCTAACATGATAGCTGATGCTGCATTACAAGAAAAGATTTCTCAGATTCAAAATGCTACCGGTGAAGTATCAACTGATGTATTTCAATCTATATTTAATAGTTTAGATCAGAAATATAAAACTGCATCAACTGAAGCAGAAAGACAAGCAGCGGCTGCACAAATAGAAAAAATATTTGGGGTTGGAGAATTTAAAGAAGAAGAAATAGGTAACTATGAAGAGAACCTATTACAAGACTGGGATGAACTTGATCCTGCGGCAAAAGCAGAATTTGGTAATAGTTTTGAAAACTACAAAAATGGTGTAACTCCTGGAGGTAACTGGTTTGACTATTCTAGAAATAAAGTTGGGTCATGGGGGAGAGGATTTACAGACTGGGTTCAAGGAGGAATTGAAACCGCATATGACTGGGCAGTTGGAGACGAAAACTCATATAAGACAGTTACTGTTAAAGGAGGATATGTAACAAAAGATAGTAAGGGTCAGTATACTTTTAATCCTAATCAAGAAAAAAGACAAGATCCTACAGATGCTTCGTACTATAAAACTACAATGGAACGGGTTAAAGCATTTAGAAATTCTTCTGACTTTAAAGATCTATACTATGCAGCTGAAGGTCAAATGGGAGCCGCATATGATGCAGAAATAAAAAAGTATAATGATAATACTGCTCTTGAAGATAAATATAATGAAGCACGTAAATATAATCTTAATTATATTGTAGATAACTTAAAAGCAGATGACTGGAGATTTGGTTTATTAATTAACCCTAATAATGGATGGCAAGTAACTAAACAAGAGTTTATAGATAACTATGTTAATGCATATGCTGGAAAACGGGCACTATACAAGGAGGGTGACCTTATACCCGAAATGTACACTACTCAAGAATTAACTAGTGATGCTGAAGATGTTTATGATGATCTTAATGATGCATTATGGAAAGCAAGTACATCCGGCAGATTTAATAAATACCTTAAGACTGATATTAATCCTATGGGAGGTACATCAGCACAAAGTTATGCAGGTATGAATTATAATATTGATCCTATGTTAGGAGCATCAAGTAATGAAAACCTATTAGCTATTAATGCTATACAAACAGACGTAATGCGTGCATTAGAATATCCTTATGAGATGAATGCCGTTTTTGTAAAGGGTTCTGGTGCAGACATTATGGCAAGTGATCTTGAAGATATAGACGATGCTGGTCAAGAGTCTGTAAAACAGGCAATGACACAATTGATTAGTGACTTTATGAACTCTAGTAAAAAAGGTTCTAAAGGAAAAGATGATAGACCTGCATTTAGAATGCAAGCATATAACGTTGGGGCAAATGATGCAAATAAAGTAGCTGTAACTTTTATACCTAATACAGGCTATTTGAATGCTCGTGCTGGTAAAACAACCAAAACGGTATGGGATGGTATGTTCAGTTCAGATGGAGAAACTGTAACAAATCCTACAGGTGCTATTACAATGATTTTTGATAAAAATTCTGCAAACTCTCAGATGTTTAATCAGTTTAAACTAACTGGTGATGAGGCAGCTCTTAATTTAACAGGTTCTATTATGGTTGGTAATCCTAATTCTAGATATGGACATTATGAAATTAGGCAAACAAATAACGGTGCTAGATATCTTTATGATAATACTAAAGTATTACAAGATGGAAAGTATGTTTCAGCAAATCCTGGAGGAGTTTATGGACCGGAGATATATCCTCAACTAGGTCCCGGTGGTAATATAAGTGACCTAGTAGCTGCTTTAAACCAGAATATTATGCAGTTTGCTCAGTTTGATGATCAACAAGTTAATGCTAGAAGAAAGAAATAACCATGGATTTTTTAAAAGATGAAGCTGCTGAACAAAACTTTAACCAGCAAGTATTAAAAGCAAAGGGTATTGAGATACCTAATAAGGCAGGTGCTGCAATAGATCATCGTGCTTTAAATGTTGGAAACCCTACAACTGGGCCGGTAAATAATGTTAGTTATTCTTCTTCTGATGCTCTTTTAAAAGCAACAAACTCTCGTCTTAGTAATGCATTATTAAATACTAAACAAGACCCTTTATATAAAGCAAAGGGTGTTAGTATTGATGCAACACATACCGGATTAAACTTTGATAGATATTATTCACATGGTAATTTTAATAAGTTAGGGTTTAGTCCTTTTAGAGATAATGAAAAGATTTATAATAATAATTCTACGTGGGGTCAAGATTTTGTAAGGGCATCTAAACAGTATCCAACTTTAATGGGTACAGGATTTACTAGTGTATTAAAAAACTGGGGATCTTTGGCATCTGCTGCTGCAGACAGAGAATCAGCATGGGAGATGGATAAAGCAATGGCTATTGGTTCTAGTTCTAAAAAAGGATTTGGTGCAGGATTTACAAACTTTTATTTAAACTCAGCATATACTGTTGGTCTATTAGCAGAAGTAGGTTTAGAAGAACTTGCATTATTTGGAGCAACTGCTCTTACTGGAGGAGGGGCTGGAGAGTTTGCATTAATGAGAACTTCTCAAAATCTTGCCCGTTTAACTAAAGGTTTATACAAATCTGTGAAAGCAGGAGAAACAGTTAATGGAGCCAGAAAATTATTTAATGCAACAATGAACTTTGTTAACCCTGCTGAAAATCTTACTACACTATATAGAGGTGTAAATAGAGGTTTAGAAGGTTACAAAGATTTATCTAAGTTAGCTCTTGCTACACGTACTGGTGGAGCATTTATAAAAGACTTACGTGCTATAAACTTAGTATCATCAGAGGCTAAGTTAGAGGCAGGTATGGTTCAAAATGAAATAACTAATAAGTTGATTGATCAACATTATGAGTTATATAAAAGAAGTCCTAATGCTGATGAGATTAATAAAATATCAGCAACTGCACAAGAAGCAGCCGGTAAAACTTTTATGGCAAACCTAGCAGGTATTTATGTATCAAATAAAATTGTACTAGATACTGCATTAAAAGGATTCAAACCTTTTAGAAATATCATGGAAGATAGTGCTTTAGGTTTCATGGAATCTATAAGCAAGAAGGGAGGAAAGAAAGCAGTTACTGTTTTAGATAAACAGAAATGGGGTACTCACATAAAAGGAGTATTTGGTTTAGATAAAGGAGCATACTGGAAAGCAGTAGGAAAAAACATGACTCCTAAAAAGATTGCAGGTAACGCATTAAGATATACATCTGCTAATCTAATGGAAGGTAGTCAGGAGTTATATCAAGAAGCATTATCTGCAGGATTAATAAAAAGATACACGGATAATTATTTTGGTAACAACCGGGCAATTGAAGCAGACATATTAAATACCCTAGCATTAGGTTCTGAAGAACTAGATAAAAATGACATGGGTCTTGAAGTATTTCTTTCTGGTTTTGCAATGGGAGGATTTTTAGGACCTGCCCAAAATGTAATATTTACAAAAGGAAGTAGATTTTTAGGAAAGACAGCAGATTATTTTTCAGGTACTACAAACATAAAAGATGCTGATAAAGCAAGAGAAGACGCAAGAGTAGAACTGGAAAAAGCAATGAACCACATTGTAAATAATCCTGAGAAGTATGCAAGTGCAATGGCTGAAAATATGGCATTGCAGAATAACTTAGTTCAGATTGCTGCAGATGCTGAAGCAAGAGGAGATAAGAAAGAATACGGAAATGCATTAGATGATTCTATGTTTAACCATATACATACATTAGTACGTAGTGGCAAAGTAGATTTCTTCATTGATGCAATGAAGGATATGCAAAACATGACTGATGATGAACTTGTAGAAGCATTTGGTAATAATGATCCTAACAATACAGCATCAGATAATTATAATAAAGACATCCGCGGTAGGATAGATTCTGCAATAAAGAAAGCAGAAAACATCCAAGAAAGATATGAGTACTATAAAGAACGTTTACCTAACGCATATAATAAAAAAACAGAGTTCTTTGATTGGTTAGCACATGAAGAAGCTGTAAAGTATGCAATCTATAACAACTATAGTTTTGAAAGAGCCGTAGACGGTATGCAGAAAGTTACAGACTTGCTTAATGTATTAAAACCCTTACGTAAAATTGAGGCCGGTAAGTTTACGTCTCTAGTATCTGAAGATCTTATTAATCAAGAATTAGAAAGATTACAACAAGAAATAAATATTTATAAGCAAGGAGATGCTAACCAGCAAAAGAAAGCAGAAGGTTTGCAGAAACAATATGATGCTTTAAAGGATTTAAGTAGTGGGTTATTCTTGCACATCAGTGATGTTAATGCTGCAAAGAAAGCAGCAATGAATCCTGAAGAAGAAGAACGTATGCGTCAAGAGAGAAAGACATTTGTAAAAGGAGGAATTGTAGAATTTGAAGCAGCAGACGGTACAAGGGTTAAGGCAAAGGTTAAAAAAACAAGAGATGGAAAGGTTACCGTTGAGTATATAGATAAAAAGACTAATAAGAAGAGACAGAAGACTCTACCTAGAGGTAAAGTTGCGTTGGTAGGAGAACCTTTGATTAGTGATGAAGAACTAGATGGTGAGGGAGATCCACAAACAAGAGCCGTAGAAGAATCAAGATCTATGGCATTTAAAAGTTTTCAAGAGTACGTACAGTCTCTTGCATCAGAAACTAATGATATTATAGATGCTGACCAGTTACAACAAGCATTTGCAGCTATTCTAGATTATTATGAACTAGATGCTGATGCAAGAGGTGCTGCAGAGTTTGTAAACAGACTTTTAGATCCTGAATATTTCCAACTTATTAATGGTCGTATCAAAACAGCAATAACTGAATCTCAAAAGATTGCTAAGGAGAAAATCAGAAAGCAGTCTGAGGAATTCATGAAAATGCATATTAACAACATGTTTATCAATGAGTTACAGAATATGAACGTATTCTTTAACCCTGAAGATGTTGATGCTCTTATAGATGAGAATGTAATTCCTGATGCATTTATTGATGCTACTACATTAAAAGAGATTACTCCTGATGATGAAAGATATCAGAAGATACTTGATTTAGTAGATAAGTTAGAACAGTTAACCGGAAAAGTTGCTACTAACAAACCTATTACTGGAGCACAAGTTCCTATAGGTAAGTTTAGTCCTATGAGAGCAAAAGATGATTTAAGAACTATAGCAGATTTTGCAAAGGAACTTGGGTTTGATCCAAAGACGGGAGGAGAGGTAGACGTAATCAAACTGTTAGACTTTATCATTAATTCTAAAAACAGTAGTAGTATTGCTAAGAAATTAGCACAAAGATTAAAGCCGTTAGTTAAAGATAAAAAGGCTACTATAAAACTTGACCATACTAATTATAATACATATGATCCTGTTAACGGTTTAATTATAGACCCGAGGTATTCTTCATATGAGTATAATACAGGAAACGTAAACTTTGAATACTCTATTATTAACGGTATTGCCAGCATGATGATTGCTGAAAGTACAAATAACACAGAGTTCAATACAGCAATTAATAATCTTATTGCTCAGTTTAATGATGCATTAGAAAATGGTAAATTAGATAATGCCATTAAATCATTAAAACTAGAATGGGCAGCAATGCCTGTAACTAGTATAGAGGGTTTTGTTACAGAGGCTTTGACTAACTCAGCATTTCAGCAATTACTAGAACTTGTAAAGACTGAAAAGAAAACTACTAATCTATGGGAAGATTTTGTTGAAGCCGTTAGAAATGTATTAAGAAGTTTATTAGGAGTTAGTAATGATAACACCATTCTTGATGAAACTATAGCATTGGTTTCCAATAAGTTAGAACCATCAGGAACAATGTTTAATGCTGCGGCAGCTGCAACTACAGCAGTCCCAACTGTAACTACTCCTTTTAATAGCATGCCTGATCCGTTAAAGCAACAACTACGTAGTGCATATAACGGTGAAGAAGATGATTTTGATGAATGGATTAAAACAAGTGCCCTTGCTGCTAAAATTATTTCAGACTTTAATGCTAGTACTGCAACAGCAAGTCAACCAAGCCAAGGAACTGTAACAGGACCGGTACCATTGACACCAAAAGAAAGAAATACTTTACGTAATTTAAAGTACTCTCCAGAAGATATTAATGCAATGTCTCCGGAAGAGGGAAGAGATATAATTCTGACAAATAGGGTCAAACCAGACACAACTATTATACCTCCTAATGGATACAGATTTGTAGAGCAAGATGAGAACATTGATGTTACTCAGTATGATGTTATAGATGATTATCAAGGTTCTGGCATGAAGGTAACTAATGCTCCTAAAGCAGTAGCTGCTACAACCCCACAGTTTAGTATTACTATTAATAACGGAACGGTTACAGCATCTTGGAAAGGAAACGGTCCCGCAATGTCAAGATCTATACTATTTAAAGTTAAAGAAGGTAAGGTAATAAGTGCAGAAGAAGTAAACCAGCAAGGAACATTGACACCAGTAGTTACTCCTATTAAAAAGTTTGAAGACATATTTGATTCATTACTTAATAGTGGAGAATGGAACTTTACTGAACAGGAAGAAGTTCCTGTTGTTACGCAAATACCCGTAGTAAACCCTGATTCAAAGGTTATGCCTGAATTCAGAGGTACGGTAATATACATTAGTTCCGGGATGAATACAAATCGTGCTATTCAAACTGATGCTTCTGTAGTATCTGGTGATGATATATTAGCTGAGGTATTTAGAGAATCCGGTATTAAAGGATTTGAAGATGCTAGTATAGATAACTTGTACCAGAAGATTAAAGACTTTATATCTAGTTTAAGTAAAGGACAGCAAGCTGAAAGAGATGCTATTGAATCTGCTTATAATCAGGCATTTAACATGATGCAAGAGAAAGCAAATCAAGGTTATACAGTAATAACTAGTTCTCAGACATACTTGTCACCTGCCTATATTGACAGACTAAACTTGGTTATTACACCTAATGATACAGCTGTATATTTCAGAACAGAATCAGACCCTGCGTTAGTACAAAACCGTATAGCTTATGAGCAGTTTGCTAAGTCTAAAAAGAAATATGTAATTGCTACTACAGATGATTTATTAGACGTACTAGAAGGAAATGCTGATTTGAGATTTACATTATTATCACGAGGAGCAGAACCTATACTTGATCAAATGGAAAAACTAGACTCTTTACGTGCTATAACAGATATGCAATATGAGATGAGTTTAGTTACAGATGACGTTATTAATTCTTATGGAGTAAGCAGACTTGACATTGAAAAAAAGTTACAAGAAAGACTAGATCAACTTTCTTCTGTCCCTAACTTTGTAGATATAGAAAAAGGCTTTATCTTAATAACAAAGGACGGGGGTTTACTATACGTAACCGGTAGATACGGTAAAAAAGTTTATGTTAAAAAAGTAGGCATGAAAGGAACTGGTAAAGAAATAAGTAAAGCTGATTTTGATAAATCTGTTATTGGTGTATACAGTACAGCAGGTGATTTGACTATGCCAGGGGCTGTATCAGATCCTGAAGCACAGGCACAGGCAGCAAGTAATATACAGGCAAGCATTGCTGAACTTACAGATGAACAGAAAGCTGCTATAGAAAATGAAGTTACCGGAGATAGCACATCTGCAATGAAGAAAATTAATATTTGTTAATCATAATACAATGGGTTTTTGCGCAATAGATAATAACGAATCCTTAGCATCCGTATATAGATACGTCAGAGAATCAATAGAAAATGCTATTATCAATAAAAAGAATATTAACCCAGAGGCAATTGCCAAAGAGTTATATGACTATGTTATAGAACAATCTAAGGATAAAGATAAGGCATTATCATATGCGCACCTTATACCTGACATGATCCGTCAAGCAGCTGGGGCAAGTACTAAAGTATCTGACTATATGGTAGATACTAACTTCAACTTAAATGCTATTAATAAAAAAGCAAAAGAATGGAGAACTGCACCGGATCTTAATGTTGTTGCTAAATATATAGGTGTAGAAATTGTAACTGCACAGGATGCAGAAGAAGCAGCAAAACTTGCAGCACAGCAACAAAGTGTTGATGATGTAGAAGAAAAGTTATTAGACACTTGGGTAGAAGTAGTTGACTATGCTATACCTAATAGTTTATTTACTACTACAGGTCAAGAGGCTCTTCCCGGAAAGAAGAATATCCCAGATCCTGCAGTAGCAATGCATTATACTGTATTAAGAAATCTTATTAGAAACGGACTACAGTTAAAAGGTTATTCCGGAAAGGTTTACTTAACTACTATGGCTTTAAGTAGATTATCTCTAGATAAATTAGATAGTAGACAAAAAGCTGAGATAGATGCTGACCCAGGTTTAGCTGCAAACCTAGATAAGATATTTGTACAAGTTATTACTGATGCTCAAGGTAACCCCTTGAACTTTAATAGTAACGGAGAGTATATAGAAAAGGATGGTAAGAACGTTTATTTCTATGTACGTCAAACACTAGAAACTGTTCAGGCACCTAAGACAGAAGAAGAAGCAAAGAGATTACAACTTCAGAAGAAAGTCTTAGATAATTCTTTGGCTATGTTGGCACAAGATCCTGCTAATAACATTATGATTAATGAAATTACAGGAGGAGATGTAGGATTTTTAGAGTTTAGTCAAGAACCTAGCCGTGTATCAGATTTGTCTATGGCTATATACCCTAGTCTTAGTATTAAGAAAGGCCCGGATAATAATATTTATTTGACATCTCCTACTATGAATAAGGATGTTCAGATTTATATGGATGCAATTACTGAAACAGAAGCATCTGAGATGGCTGATTTCTTACTTAATCCTATTTCATATAATAAGAAAGGTGTAACTACCCGTTTAAAAGAAAGTGATAAGGCAAACTTCTTTTTCTTTTTTCCTTCTGGTTCTGGTAGAATTAGTTTAATGAAAAAAGGAGACGAGTTAGTAATTAAGATAGACGGGAAGACTGTTGATGCTTCAACACCAAATGCTAAAGAGTTAATAGTAGATGCTATTATCAATAACACAAACGGTAACCTATATCTCTATAAGAATAACTTAACTACGGTTCGTACATTTAGTAATGTTAGACCAAGTAGTGATGGAACATATTCAGCAACTATTGATACTTTACAGTATAATGACTTTATCCGTAAGCATTCATATGTAGCACAGAGTATCCAGAATGGAGACTTTGTACCGTTTAATGCATACTTTGAATTCATGCCTGCAGGAGTTACGGCAGCAGCTGTATTAGTAGAAGCTCCTACTTCTACAGATGCTAAAGCTGAGATAGTTAAATCTTTAATAAATAACAATATATTAACTCCTTTAAATAACGGCAAAACTTGGATGTTAGATGGAGATGGAAGAGTGTTTTTAGTAGCTAATATAAATGGAAATAAAGTTCTTTTTTATACATCTTCTGAAGGAACTTCTGGCAAAACAGAAGGTATGTGGTATCCTGTTGTAGGTATAGCAAACTCAGGATACATAATTAAAGGAAGTTTAACAGCAAAAGAAGATAAGTACAATTTTGATAAAGGTTACGGTATAAAAGAAATAAAAGATTTTCAAGATTTTTTAAATGCAAATCTTTCAAATGTAAAAGGTCAAAACTTAGAAACTTTAAAAGCAATATTTGGAAATAATGTAGAAACTAATGTTGGGTTTAAAATAAATAAAGAGTTTGATTTAGAAAGATTGACAAAGTCTGGACCTGAGTACGCAGTTTTTGCAACAAAAACATCACTAGGTTTATCAAGAGAAGAGGCTATTGATATATGGTTAGAAAGATTTAAAGCTAAAGAAACTGTAAAACCAATTAAAGCAGAACTAGCTGCTTTAGAAGGTGGTACTAAAACATATAAGAATGTTCCTATAGAAGAAAAAAGTATTACCAGCAAAACCGGAGAACCCGGAGGTGCACAATACAGTCATGTAGATAATAAAATATACATTAATAAGTCTGTATTAAAGGCTAAGTTTGATGCAAAAGCATGGACTACTCCTAGAGTACAGAAAGATGGTTCTGTTGCTAAAGCCTTTCCAGAAGATATGTTTAAGACATATGAAGAATGGGAAGCATTTGTTATAGAACACGAATATCAACATTCATTACTTAGTAGATCAGAGTTTGATAAATCAGTAACGGGTCCTACTACAACAGGGCAGTACGAAGATGAAATTAATAAACGTGCACTAAAAGAATTAGGACGCGAGATTCCTGAAGTTATAGTACAAACTAAAGAAGAATCTATACTTGATAAGATTAAAGGTAAAATAGATACCAGTCTCTTGTTAAGAGCAGGTCGTAAAATAAATACTGTAGCAGCTGCAGAAGAATTTATTAATGCTGCAATGCCTTGGTATAACAGTATCACTTTAGCTGATGGTAGAATGTTGAAAGACGTAGTACCGGTATCAGTTATGTTTGATGCTATCAATGCTGATCCGTCAGTAGTTGCTCATTGGAACATGGCAGGTATCACACTATGGAAAGGGGCAGATGCATCAGACTTGTATCACGAGTCTTGGCATATGTTTAGCCAGATATTCTTATCTAGATTAGAAAGAGAATCTTTATATGATGCAGTAGGTAAGATGAAAGGATCCTTTGAAAACTACAAAGGAGAAACTGTTGCGTTTAGTAAAGCAACTAAACTTGAGAAAGAAGAATGGCTTGCTGAACAGTTCCGGGAACATATGTTGCGCGGAGGCAAAGGTAAGTACTCTAAAGGAAAAGGTATTATTGCAAACATCTTTAATAAGATATACCAGTTATTAAACTACTTATTTAATAATACTACTATACAAGACACACAAGCAGACTATGCAGCAAATGCTAAAGTAGCCGAGTTGTTTGATAAACTTGCTGTAGGTAGATTAGGAGAACCTTTATTTGAAGTAGATGATGTATTTGTAGAGACCGGACTTAATAAAATTAAAAATCTATCTGCATCTGATACCAGTGTAATGGTAACCAGTCTTAATGGTTTAATATCAGAAGCTACAGATCAGCTTAATGATATATATAATACTAAAGGTATTACTGTAGGTATTATTTCTGAGCAAAGTATGCGTGAGTCTGCTTACTTGCTTGCTAAAGATAAAGTAGCAAAAAGAGTTGCAGAATTACAAGATAAGTTGGCTAAGGCAGCTGCTGGTAGAAAACCTAAAATAGAAAGACGTCTTAAGCAGGCTATGTGGATGCTTGAGAACTTCGGTAATCCCGAAAATCCAAAAGAAGGAGAAACATTACTTAGTTACTACGAGAAGAATCATATCCGTCAGTTTGAACCTGACATGGCTGATAAAGATGATAACACAACATCTAGATCAGAGTACGCAGATAAATCTGGTAATGAGGTTTCTGTAAAGTCAATGATAGATAAAAAGTTGACCTATACCTTGTCTACACTAGTTCAGTATAATGACAAAGGTACAGTTGAAACTAATGATTTAGGTTTTCCTAAAACTGTACCATACAGACAAGCATTAAACTTGTTGATGAACATTACACAAGGTGCACGTAATCCTAAAGAAATCTACGATAAACTAAAAGAAGTAGAAGAACTGTTTCCTATAGTAAAAGCATTCTTGAATAAAGTAGGTTCACCTGATTTAATTAAAGGAGATTTGGAAAATAGTATGTGGGGACAGATAAATAAATTATTTACTTTACCGCGTGTTACTATTGTTAACTTAGATGTTGAACAAGTCAGAGATGAAAATAATAAAATAAGTTATGTCACTATACGTCCCGGTAACGCAAGTCGTGAAAGTAGTAAAGTATATAAAGCATTCAACTCTAAGTTTGTAAGATCAGCTGAAACAGAACCGTATAGAGTTAAGGAAACAGCAACAGGTGCTGTATATATTAACATAGAAGAGTTAACAAAAGACTTATATAATCAAAAGTCTGATGTTATGACTGACCCTATTGCATTTTTAAATGCTATTGGTTTATATGTACCAAACTTATCTGTAATCAAGAATGTTTTATCTAGTAAAGAAACCGGTAATGTATACGAACTTGTAGGTTTAAGAACAAAGGTAAGGGCTATTAATGCATTTAATACATGGTTAAAGCTAAACAAACCTGGAGCAGAACCTATTAAATTATCAAGAGTAACAGATATTCTTGATAAGAATATGGAAGCATTAATTCCAAATAAAAATCTGCGTGAAGAATTCTTAAAACAAGAGTCACAATATAAAGCAAGTGCATTTAATGCATTTACAGGATTTAAAACTACACTAGGTAATTTATATTTACATTGGACCGGAGACTTCTCTAATAGTACAGTTACAACAACAACTGGTAAAACTAAGTATGAAAACTCATTACCAAATACTATTACTAAGAAAACAGATAGTATTAATGCTGCTATCAACTATGAAGATCTTGTAAGAGATAATAGTGAGAATACCAACGGTATGCCTGTTTATATAATGAATAACCTTTCATTGAACCGTAACCCTTGGATGCAAAATAGTATGATCATGAATATGCTATTTGACATGCGGTCTGAAGGTAAAGTAAAAAGAATAGGTATAGGAAGAACTGGAAAGGCTGTTACTGCAAGAATTAATATTCTTGACATGGATGGTACTAAGATGAGAATTGGACAAGAGATAGACCTTGTAGGTTTAAAGTCTTCTGATTCTGATATGACAACTAAGTTGTTACAAGACTTTTACATGATGATGATCTTTGGTACATCTGAAGCAACTCGTCACGCAGGTAAGAGTAGTACTTTCTTGTACCAGATCATTCAGGCTAATGGTTCAAAACATTATATAGAACCAAAAGCATTTGCGTCAACAGAAGGAAACTCTAGTTTAGGTAAGTCACGTCTTCGTGAAGCATACATGAACTATTTAAGTTCTGAAGTAGAAAGAATATTCAAATCTAAAACAGACCCTGAAGCAAAGAACATTGTACTATATGAAAGAAAAGGAAAGGCTGTTAGTTTAGCTGATGTAGGAAGTAAGTTTGTTATGTTTGATGACATCTTAACTGCAGACCAGAAAACTGAATTATATAAACTTATTGATAAGGGCACCATTAAATCTGCTGCTGAATTTAAACAGTACATGGTAGATAATGTAGACTTTGCTAATACCTATCAAAATCAGGTTAATGCCTACTTAGAAAATCAATATGATCAGGTATATAATAAGTTTAAGGAAGAAGGTATCCTAGACTCAAGATTCTTACTAAGTCCTACTATACTTAGAACAGTTGGTGAAGTAACAAAAGAAAACAGAGACCAGTTAGCTCGTCAAATGGTTGAGGCATATACTGCTAACCAGTTATTACATAATGTAGAAACAGGTCTTGTATATTATGGTGATCCTGGTATCTATAACCATTTAAAAGAAGAATACCACAAACGTAATGCTGGTATCGGTTCTACCGGAGAAATTCTACGTACAGATATTAATTTCCAAAACTTTGTAAATAGACCTGATAAGAAAGGGAGGTATGCAGAGTCACAATGGTATACCGGACCTAAGACAAAGGCAGATGGTACTACTGTAGGTCAGAGAGATTTCAATGGTACATTTAATACAGCAGTATTATCTGACGTAGTAAGTACTTCTGTTTATCTAGAAGAATATAAAGAAGCAGCGCGTAAAAAAGAACTTGCACGTTTAAATAAAATTAATGCATCTGAAGAAACTATTAAGAAAGCATTAGAGACTATTGACGAAACTTTTGATGATGCCTATAAAGGTATGAAAGAAGGTGATGCTCAAGGCTGGATAAGTTTTGATAGTTACAGACTTTTAATGAAGGGTTTAGATAAATGGACTAATTCTCATGAAAGATTATATAATAAAATATTAGCAGGAGAAGAAGTATCAGCAAGTGATGTTTCAAACTTCTTCCCTATTAAAAAGATGCAGTATTGGGGAACTTTGGCAACAACCGGATTACCTGTTGAAGCATTCCATAAGTTCTCATTAATGCCATTGATACCTACTGTTGTTAAAGGAACTAAGTTAGAACAGTTACACAACAAGATGGTAGAACAAGATATTGACTATGCTGTATTTGCATCAGGTTCTAAATTAGGAACTGTTACAAATAACGGAGAGTTTGATAAGTTCTATGCTACAAATGAAGGACAGTTAGCATTAAATGAACCAGACTTTAACTTCAGTAAGAACGTAATATATGCTGATTACTTGAAAGATCAGGTAGAGGTAGCACCAGAGTTTAAAGAGAAAATTATATTCTCTACACAGCTTCGTAAGTTAGTAGAAGAAGGATCTTTTGAAAACGGTGTACCTGTAGATTTTAAACCTGAGATTACAGGTAATCAAGAAAGATATGATGCATGGAAGGCTATAACTGATGAGTCTGAAAAAGTTAAAGAGTCTAAACTATACGGTAAGATCTTACGTTACGAGGCAGCACTAAGACAACTTACAGAGTTTAAAAAACAACAATTAGTTGAAGAACTAGGTTGGACTGAAGGAGTACCTAAAGACCTTAATAAGTTCATAAACTTTGTAGAGAAACAGTTAACCCGTCAAGAGATATCTGATAATGAATTAGAATTCATTGATGCATTGAAAGATGCACCTATGGTAAATTTTGATTTGTCAAACTTTGGACCTCAGATAGAGAAGCTGTTAACTGCCGTAGTAAATAAAAGATTAATCCGTCAGAAGGTTACAGGAGAAGCTTTGATACAGGCATCTAGTGCTGGTTTTGAAAATGCTGGTAAGTTTAGAAATGCTACTGAAGAAGAAAGAAAGAAGTTTGGTACAAATGACCTAAAGTTCTACAGACCTGGAGAACCTATGGAAGTTAAAATATCCATGCAAGGACATTTTAAAAAGTTACTAAATATACCAGAAGTAAATAAAATTGCTAAGGAGCAAGGCATTAGTAAACTTGATGCGTTAAACATCGTTATTAAAGATGCAAAATGGTTAGCTAAGAACAAAGACATGATTACTATGACCGGGGTTCGTATTCCTGTACAAGGTTTGAACTCTATGGAAGTAATGCAGATAGCACAGTTCTTACCTGAAGAGGCTGGTAACATGATTGTACCTGCAACAGAAATTGTTGCTAAGTCTGGTGCTGACTTTGACATTGATAAACTTAGTATTCAAATGCCTGTACTACGTTGGGAAGGATTAAAAGGAAATAGTAAACTAGTACTAGCACAGGTAAGAAGTAAAGAACAACTTACTGAGTTATATGATAACCTTAAGGCAAAAGCATTTGAAATAGAAGACCTTAAAGTTATTTACGGTACAGTAAACGAAGCAGGAGAGTTAGAATATGATAAAGCAAAGATCAGACAAGCATTCTATAAAGATACTAGTAAGGTACGTGAAAGATTCAGTAAGGACATTGAATTAAGTAATAAACTATTAAACACAGTATTATCTGCAGCATTGGGTGAAAACTGGTCTGACTTAGGATATACAGAAGATGAGATAGAGCAAATACTTAAGAGTTATAGTTTATCTCAGAATGTTGATGACTTCATCAAGAAGATGAACAATGAGGCAGCATATGAGAACCAGTTATTACTTGCTACTAAGGACTTAATCTTAGACCCAGAGAACTTTGTTAGTTTGATTACTCCTAACAGTACAAGTATTGTTAAACCTATCTCTGAAGAGTTGCGTGATAAGACACGTGTATACTCGTCTAAGAAAAGATTTAACGGAGAAGCCAATGGTTTCTCTCCAACACGTATTTATGAGCCTTTGTATAATATTGCTAAACTTGAGTACAACTCAGTAGGTAAGCAAGCCTTGGGTATTGGTGCCGTAGATAATACATACAGTACTATCTATAACAGGATCGGTGCATATATGTCAGAATATACACGTATTAATGAGGGAGGTAATACTATGCTTAACAGATTATTACTGCCTCATAATACAATTAGTATTGGTAATCAAGATAGAATATCTTTATCACATGCATATGATAAGAACGGTCTATATAAAATCTCTGATCTATTTAACCAGTTACTTAACGGATGGGTTGACGTAGAAAAAGATGAATGGATCTTTGACTTGCAAGGTAACAGAGAACTGACACCTGTATTATTATTTATGATTCAGGCCGGTGTACCTATCAGACAAGCTGTACTAATGTTGTCTCAGCCTTTAGTTAGAGAATATATTGCAGATGCACGTTCTAGAAAAGGTACTTTCTCTAGTGTACTAGGTAAAGAATCTGAAGAGAACATGCAGAATGTTGATGCTAGAGATAATATTCTGTTTGGTAATAATGATAAATACGGGTTTAACTTAAATATTAAAGAATTCTTACCAGAAGATAGAAGAAAGATAAAAGCTAATTCTATTACTGGTAAACCACGTCCTGCTAAGTATATAATCTTTAACTACATTAATGGAGCTCTTGATCAATTAAATGAAGAAGATTTCTCAGAAAAAGCATTAGAAGATAACCTTAGTAATCTTAACTCTACTAAAACTAAAGATAAGTATACAGAGTTTGATAGAAATGTGTTTATGCATTTCTTAGAGATTCTTGAAATGTCTAAAGGTCAAACTGAAATTAAACAGGCTCTTAAGTATGATACTACAAGAAGTGCTTCATTATATGATGCTCGAGTTCAGTTACGTAAAGATATTAAAGCATCTTTGAATAGAGGTTTTGACTCAGAAGTATATGAAAGTATTGTAAAGAACTCACCTATTGGTAGTTTCAAGATACAGGAGTTTATGATAGATCTTTATGAACCCTTCTTCCCGTTAACTAACTCTGAAGCAATTAACTCATACCTTAATACTCCTAATATTGAAAGTAAACTCAGTAAAAATGGAGAAGTTAAAGTATCATTTACAGACAAAACTAAAATAGTCGGAGAGTTCAGAAAACAGTTGGCACCATATATATTCTACAATTCTTACTTTAACTTACCAACTGGTAAATATTATAGAGGCAGATTATTAGATAATGAACTTCCTATTGCAACTACTGCATATACAAGAAGAGGTGCTATATATGGAGATGGTAAGATATATGTTGATGAAACAACGATTAATGAAAATCTAAACAACGAGTTCTACTCTAATGAGTTACAGTATTTTGATGCTGATGTTGCACCACTACCGAGTAATGTGTTTACCGGAGTAAATGCAAACAAGATGTATAGAAAGTACTTATATGAAAGAGAAAGTTTAAGATCATTATCAAACTATACATACAAGACAGTTGCTGAAAGCCAAGAATATAAAAAGTTAGAGAAAGAACTTTCTGAAATGTACTTGGGTAAAACAGCATTGCTTAAAGGAAAGTCAACTGTAATAGATGAGCCAACTGTAAAGTTGTGGGCATATGAAACATACTTGAGAAATCATGCATTGAATAATATGAACCTTCCTTTCTGGACATTTACCGGAAAGAATTCATTTGCATATCAGTATGATAATATAATTTCAAATCCTGCATTTAAGAGTTTAGTAGGTTACTACCAGTTATTAGATGCTTTAGAAGTAGATGTTATGACAGGTAAGAATCCTAGTAACGTAAATACATTACGTTTTAGAGATACTCTACTTGACATTGACCAGAAGAATCTATACTCTGAAAACCTTAATGAGTTAAAGAATCCGGCATTACTTCAGAGTAAGTTTAACTTATCTGCTATAGATGCTGAAAACATCAGTAAGTTCTTCAATAGATTTGACGTAGTTGCATACTTACAAAGTGCTAGTAATCCTAATAGTACATTTAGTATATTAAGTATTGCAGACAGTAAAGTAATCTCAAACCTTATTGCAGAACCTATATCTAAGTTCATTGATACGGTTAACCAGTTAAGTTCATTACCTGGTAATCAAGGAGCAGAAGTAACCAAATTATTATTTGACCAGTACCGTAAAATATTTATTTCTACTAATTCAAATAAAAAGGCTACTCTTTCAAAAAGATTCAGAACTTTTAATGATGAAAACTTTAGCAGAGCAGTTCTTAGTACTAATAAAGATGCTGTCATTGCAGAGTTCTTAAAGCAAGCTAAGGTTGAAGTAAAAGAAGAACAAGAAGCAATGCCAGAAGCATTCTATGAAGATCAGGTATCTGCTACTCAAGTTGGGCCGGAAACTAAGATTAACATCTATGCAGGTACAGGTGAGAATGCTGAGTTAAGCAACTTTGCTGTTAGACCTTTTGATTTTTGGGTAGGTGATAAAGTTAGAAAGTTTAAAACTGTAGAAGGAGCATTTCAAGCATCTAAACTTGGTTCAACTAATAGTTTTTTAAATACTAAAAAACTTACAGCAGAACAAACTCAAATACTTGAAACATTACAAAATGCTACAGGAGCTCAGGCAAAAGCATTAGGAAAAAACATAAAAGATCTTAATGTTAAAAATTGGGATGATGTTTCTTCTAAAAGAATGAAACCTTTATTATTGGAATCATTCAAACAGAACCCAGATGCTCTTGCTAAATTATTAGCTACAGGTAATGCTACTCTTACACATACTCAAGATAAAGGTAAGTGGGGTACAGAGTTTCCTAGACTTCTTATGGAAGTAAGAGATGAACTAAGAGGTGAACAACCTACTGCTCAAGTTGAAGGATTCCAAGGATATAAAGGTGGATTTGAAGATAAAGGTAAAGGTACTCCTCAAGGAGATGGTAAAGATAAAGCAATGAGACATGTTGCTGATGGAGGAATTTTTGAAGTAGCCAGTAATAAACCTTCATCTACAGCTACATCAGCAAAAGAAATTGGTATTCTTGACCAAAAAGGAAAAACAGTTTTATCTCAAAAAAATACAGCCGTTGCTCCTACAGTAGTTATGTTAGCAAGAAATGGTGCATTAAAAGGACAACCTCTTGAAGAAACTACTAAAAATACTATAGATGATAGATTTGCTGAAGGTGCTGAGTTTGTTGTAGGAGATATGCCTGGAGTAGATAGTCAGTTTATAGACTACCTACAAGAAATAGGTGCTAAGTTTACTATTTATCATACAGGTGCTACACCTAGAGTTCAGGTAAAACAAGCAACTGCTCAGACTACTACCGTACAACCTGTACAAGTAGTACAACAAGTAGAAGGGTTTGGTACATATACACAGGCTGGAACCAACTTACCTGTATATTATTTCTCAAAGGGCCCTGATAGTTTTAAACCTGCTGATGTTCAGAAGATTAAAGAATTAGATCCTAATGCTATATATGTTACTGATACAGTAATGGCAAAGCCAGGGTCTACTCCTAATATTACCGGACTTAATAAAACTAACGCAGTACTTGCTGGACTAGGACCTGATAACTATTTCGGAATACCTACTAAGTTCTTAGCTAATCCTATAGATAATAAAACAGGTAGGCCTATAGGTACAGTAAATAAAACTACTAACCAGTTGACACCTGCTGGATTATTATCTGATGATAACTATGATTATAATATTCAGCAGATAGAAGCAGCTATTACTGCTCTTAAACAGAAGCAGGCAGATAATCCTGATAAAGTAATTAAGTTTAACTACATAGGTATTGGTCAGAGTATGATCAATAGATATGAGAATAATGGTAACGCAATTCAACCAGTTGGTGAAAATGTACCTGCAAATCAAGAAACGGCTGAAAAAACATTCGTATATTTGTCTAAGAGGTTATACGAAGAGTTTGGTTACGTAAATAATAACTCATTACCCCGGAAGTTCTCTAAAGGATCTACCGAGATGATGGAAGCATTGCAACGTGATCAGACAGTATCTGATACCCAGGTAACAAAAGAAATATTAAATGATATCTTAAGTTGTAGTATATAAAATGGCATGTAGTAGAAACACCCCGGAGTACGAAGTTCTAAATCAAAAGTTTGGTCAACATCTAGCAGATAAAGCATTACGTTATGCTAAAGAACGTAACATGGATAGTTTACCTACACCGGAAGAGTTTTTACCGGTATTAAATGAACAAGGTTATGCTTTAGAACTATCTGATAAACAACCTGTTATAGATAATTATGAGGGTTTCGGACAGTATGTTGCCGGAAGACCTGACTATAGTACTATGGCAGATCCCGTAGTAAACAAAGAAGCATTCAAAGACATGTCATCTAGATCTGCTATTATAGAAATGGCAGAAGCATTACAACGTAACCTAGGTATACAGTACAGAATGGTATCTGCAGAAGAGGCAGCAGCTATTACTAATAACCTAGCACCGGAGAACCAGTACAGAAATGGAGTACCCGGATTCTTCTTAGGAGACACAGTATATCTGGTAAATGACTTCATAACCAGTAAGGCAGTATTCCATGAGTTCTGTCATCCTATAGTAAGGGCAATAGCTAAGGAGAACAAAGCATTGTTTGATAAACTATATAAGGAGATAGAGATAAGTAACCCACAGATTATAGAACAGGTTAAAGTATCACACCCAAGTCTTGAAGTAGGGTCTGAATACTTTGCAGAAGAGGTGATAGTAAAAACACTAACTGATAGTGCAAACCTGAAGGCTCTACAACAAACTATATCTCCTACGTTTTCCTCTATAGTACAGAAAATATTATTTGCTATAAAACAAGGACTACGCAAAATCTTCGGTAAGAAAATTAATATATCTTCTTTAACAGAATCTACATCTATCCTTGACTTAGCAGAGATGCTTGAGGCTGGCAACCAGTTTACCTTTAATAAAGAACTTGTTACTGATGCTTCTTTTGCAGCATATATGGATGAGCACCAAGAGTTTATTAATGACCTGAAGATGCTCAGAGATGAAGGTAAGTTACAGTCTACTGTTAATGACCTATATAGTAGGGTTCAGTCAGTAATGAAGAAACTTAAGAATGACAAAGCATTCCGGGAAGCATTATCAGAACTGAAAGATGAGTATCAACGTAAAGACCTTAATGAACTTAACTCTCTATTAAAGGATTACCAAAGTATCAACTTTGCAGCAAACGGCACAGGGGCGGAACAAGCCATGCAAGATGCTAACTATCAACGTGCCCAAATGCTTGCTCTTATTAATAGTATAGAGAGATTAGACGTTATGATTAAACGTATCAATGATCAACTCCGTGCTATTAGTAAAGACGTAAACAACAAGGATAATCTTCAGACTGCATTCTATCTTAATAGTCTTATGACTACTATGGATAGTCTTCTTAAAGAATATCAAAAGAGTTTTACAAGAGCAGGTATAGACAGTGCTTCTCCCTTATATCAACTGGTTACAAAAATCCAGGGACGGATAATACAGAGTAAGATACATACTAATGATATCTATACAGCAGGTGTTTCAGACATACTATACGACACACTTATTCCTTTAAAAGAAGCAATTGATGCAAAGTATTCTGCAGCCATTGAATATTTAAAAAAGAACGGAGCCCCTCAAGAAAAAATAAATGCTAGAACCAAGGAGTGGGAAGAACTAAAACTATCTCCTGAGAAGATAGAATCTTTACTTAAAGGAGAACTAGGAGATGCACATGCTCTTAATTCTTTCTTAGAAGGATATATGAATAACCAAGACCCCGTAATTTTCGGGTTCTCCCTGTATGTAAAAAATAACTTTATTGATATGCAGACCAAAGCACAGAAACGTGCTAATGAGTATGCTAATGCACTAAAACCTTTTCTTGATGCGGCAGGGTTTAATCCAACCAACATTGGAGAACTAGGTAGACGTACTACGTTTGTAGATAATGTAGGAGGAAGAGATAAAGGTGAGTTCCAAGAACAGCAGGTATATACTTATGCTAATCCTTGGATGAACTACAAACGTGATATTGACCAAAAGAACTATGAGATAGAAAAAGCAAAAGATGCTGCGGCTATATCAGGGGACTATTCTGAAGTAAGAAGACTTACCCAAGAAAAGATAGCATGGGAAAGAAAATACTTCCATACAGAATATACATCTAAGTACTATGAACGTCAACAACTACTTGAGAAGGATGACATAGGTCGTGAAGCAGGGTCAAGACTAAATGATATTAATAGTAAGATTAGAGACATAGAACGTATCATTAGTAAGGATGAAGATAACGAAGACTTACTGGAAGAACTTAAAGAATATAAAAGACAAAAAAGAGAATTATCTTCTCTAATTGATTCTTCAGGAAATAAGAAAACGGGTTTAGAAAAAGACATTGCATTACGTATACAAGAGTATAATAGTAAAGCAAAAGATATGTATGATGAGATTCCTCTTAACGGGGTATTTCAAAGTGCGTATAAGAAGTTTGTACAGTCATTAATTGATAATAATATTAAACCCGGTTCAGAACTTTACAAATCTAAAGTTGATGAATGGTTAAAGAATAACACCCGTGTACGTATTAAGTCTGAGTACTTTGAAAGACGTGCAGCTATAATGGCTGAGATTCTTACATTAAAAGAACAACAAAAAGCAATCCTTTCAAAACTAGCAGTAGACATTACTAATCAAGAATTACTAGACTTATATGATAAACGTAATGTATTACTAGGAAGATATAAAGATAAAGACTTTCAGACTGCTGCATTAGAAATGCCAGAAGATGTTCTTAAGCAGATTAAAGAACTTGATGAAAAAATCATAGAGGCAAAGAAGAACTCAATTACTAGAACTGGTCTTACATCATTAGAACAAACTGAGTACTATGAATTAGTAACTCAAAGAGTAAAGTATAGAAGAGGAGACCCTACTGCAAAACTTACTCCGGAAGAACAAGACAGGTTAACATACTTAGAAACATTACGTCTAGATAGAAGTAATAAAAGTTTAGATCCTTTAGACAAAGCATTACTTGTTGAAGAAACAAAAATCAACGAAGAGATACTTGCTAAGTATGCAGAACTAGATGAATTACAAAATACAGAACCTACTTCTGATTACTTAAATGTAATGAATAGTTTCTATAATTATTTTGGTGATGACATCCAACAAGCATTTCAAGCATTAAACATCAGAGAGTTTGATGCAACAAACATTGATAATATCATTCTTGATAATCCACAGTTTGTAGACATGATGCGCGCAAACTCTCCTGAGTTTAAAGAATGGTTTGATGATAACCACATATTAACTATGCAGTATAGTAAGAAGTGGAAGTCTATGGTTTCAGTATACGTTAGAACTTCAGCATGGAATGTTACCAGACCTGCTGATCCTAACATGTATGAGTCAACTACAATTACTGAACCTGATGGAAGTAAGAGAACTATTCCCGGTATCCCAACAAGTAAGTACTTTACATATCAAGTTAAACGTGATCCTGCAGCAGGATACGTAACAGAAAAAATTAGTATCAGAGATGCTATTGCTATGGGAGACATTACCAAAGCAAACTGGGATGGTTACAACTGGTTACCAAAACTAGATGTAAAGAATGATGACGGGACACCGGATACTACATATGTAAACAATGACTTCTTTAAGATTAAGAACAACGACCCTAATCTATATAACTTACTTATTAAGTTGATAGACTTGCATCTAGAAATGCAGGAAGAAAAGGCTCCTGAAGAACGTCTAGGTTTAGAAATACCTAGGTTCCGTATGTCTAATCTTGAAGCAGTTCAAAACAAAAACTTCATTGACGAAGCAGGAAATTTAGTTAAGCAAAACCCAATATCTACATTTGTACAGAAAGTAAAAGAGTTCTTTGTAAATACAGCAGATGACCAAGAACGTGGATTCAATGCACAAGAACGTACAGAGTATGCTAAATTAGATTTGTTTGATGATCAGGTAAATAAGATACCTATTCAAGGTAAATATAGATTACCATTAACAGATACTTCTTTAGATATCTTAACTGGTACAATGAGATATCTATTTTCATTAGAACGTAATGCTAAGTTACGTGAGATGAGTCCTGTAGCTAGAACATTACAAAGTATTGTAAATGACCCGGACCAGATTAAAACATTAAACGACTTCCAAAAGCAGTCTATGTTTAATAGAGCCATAGAGAAACCTACAAGAAAACAAGGTTTATCTACTAGAGCCCAGGCCATCAACGCATTTATAGAAAGAGAATTTGAAGGTAAGTACAATACAGGTATCTTCTCAGAGAGTAAGTTAGCAAACAGTATATCTTCTGCTATGCTTAAAACATCTGCATTAGGTTTCTTTGCGGTAAATATAGAATCAGCAGTACGTAACTCTATGTCAGCACGTATCCAGTCTATGATTGAAGGTGCTGCTGGAAGGTTTTATAATAATAGAGATTATGCTAAGGGTACTATTTGGGCAAACAAAACTATGGCCGAGACTTCTTTTCAGATATATAAGTACGGACCCAAGTCTTTAAACATACAACTTACTGAAATCTTTGATCCAACATCAGGTAGGTTTGAAGAAAAGTTTGGAGAAAATCTTACTAGAACATTTACTAAAGACTTATTAGAACCTGCCAACTTACTTACTAATACCCGTAAATGGACAGAACTTAATGCCAACTATAGTTTATTCGGTGCTATGATGAATGCTCAGTTAGTAGAGATTACTATTGACGGAGAAAAGAAAATGATACCATACATAGATGCATGGGAACTTAAGGATGGTCAGATAACATTAAGAGAAGGAATAGATCCTGAATGGGGAGTAGGAGGTTCTAAGTTTAAGATGTACCGTAATAAAATACAGGCAGTATCTAATAACGTCAATGGTGCATTTGGTAAGTTTGATTACTCTCAAGCAGACAGATTCTTCTTCTATAGACAGATCATGTTCTTGAAACGTTTCTTCTTACGCATGCTTATGAGTCGTTTTCAGTTCCGCGGAAGTCTCCTTAACCCTCAAGCACGTTATGATGCAGGTCTTAATGATACATATCTAGGATACTACATTGAAGCAATAAGAGCATTAAAAGAAGGTATAGCCACAGGAGGTAAATCTTTCTCATCATTACTACCTGAAGAGAAACAAGCATTTGCTAAGATCATTATGGAAGCAGGTATAATAGTAGGTATGAGTTTGATTATTGCTATGATCTTTGGGTTTGATGCTGATGATGAAGATAAGTATGAAAAACTTAGAAAGAAGTCAGGGGCATTGCCATTAAACATGGGAATCTTTGAAACAGTAGATGATCCGGAACATCCGTTTAGACTAGGAGGTTATCTATCTAATAGTTTATTAGCATTAACCTTGAAGACTAGACAAGAGCAAATGAACTGGATTCCTTTACCTGGAGTAGGTCTTAATAACTATCTTGAGATGCTGACTTTCAAGAGTTTAGCTGTAACTCAGACTGCTGGAAACTTAGTCAAGTTATTAGGTCAGACAGTTGACTTAGTACAAGGAGATGATAAAGCCTACTACGTAAGAGATGTAGGTCCTTATAGTTTCCAAAAAGAAGGAAGTCCTAAGTTATTTAATACTGCATTTAAGTTCTTTGGTATAACTGGTACACAGACTTCACCGGTTTTAGCAACCAAAAACTTTATAAGTATTCAGAATATGCAGGGTGGAGGATAAAGATTTTTTTGTATATTATATATGTAACACAATACAATATGGGTTTTATAAACTGGTTAAATTTAAGAAAGTATATTAAAAGAGGTACTGATTCTGAGGTAGCACGTATAGGGCATGTCAATGCTGTATATGATGCATTAGCCGGAGGTGCTGGTGGAGGAGTTAGTGAAATCATAGCAGATGGTTTAGGTCCTTATCAAGGCCAGGTTACCATAGATGCAGATAGATATAGTACAATTGATACAGACTATAAGATAAAAGTAGGAGATCAAACTACAGGATTTAGTTTAGGTATTGCAGTACCTTATCATGAAGTTATTGGTACAATACAATTAGCAGCAAATAATGGAACAACAGATCCTACACTAAGTATCAATGTTAATACAGCAGTAGCAGATGTTGAAGAGCCTGCAACATGGATAGCTACAATAACAGAACCAAACAGTGGAGAATTTCATATTAATCTAACTATGAGTAATATGGTAGGAGACTATTATAGAAATGGTATGTTTGTTTCTGTAATTAATCCAGCAAATATTTACTCTAGTAGTGCACCTGCTTATGAATTATTACCTTTTACTGGATATACTACTGGAACTATTGAACTAGTTTTGTCTAACTATGTGGATTCAGGTACTGTAAAAAGAAATGCACAATCGTTAACAAATAATCAGGAGGTTCAATTTACCTTTCATTTAATATTACCACTATATAATCCGTAAACTTTAAAAAATAAATATATGGCTTTCATTGACATCTTTAATTATAAGAAGTATTTTAAGAAATCTTCTGACGCAACTGTAGCAAGAGTAGGACACGTTAACAAACTTGCAGAAAAAGTTACTCCTGTTGAGTATGTAACTCAGTTGACTAGTAATACTACTACCGTAGAAATTAATGCTCCAGTAGGACAGATAACTATGTTTGGTGCATTATCTGGTTCTAACTCTTTTAGAGTAGATAACAATAGAGTAAAAACAGATAGTGTTGTTATTGCTAGTATAGAGTATTCAGGAATTGGAGATAGAGCAGACTTAGTATTTACAGCACCTGTAAATGTTGTTGATGGCAGTTTTGACATTGCTTGGTCTACAACAGGAGCAACAGATGGAGCATTAAAGATTAATTTTATAGTACTATAATATGGCTTTTGTAAATATATACAAACTGTCTGACTATATAAAAGAAAAGACAGATGCGTTGCTTGCTAGATACGGGCACGTGAATGCTCTTGCTGAGATAATTGCACCTACCGTTGGTACATATGATGTTCAATCATCTGTAACTGCTAATATCATTGTTTCTTTAAATACTAGAGCCGGTATCATTCAAAATGTTAATATGGGTATCGGAACATCTATAAAGTTGCAAAATTCATATGTTACCGAAAACAGTATAATTTTTTATCATATTGTACCTACAAATACTACCGAACTGACTCAGTTAAAATCTGACTTAGTAATGGTAAGAGATACAGCAAATACAAATGTTTTGGATTTTAGAGTAAATCCTCTAAATCTTGATCGTATCACAGGAGATATACACTTTTGGATATTTAATTAATATGAGACAGTATACCGCAAAGGAACTTAAAGCAGAGTTTGAAAGACTAGGTTATTCATGGCCGGTATTTCATCTTATAGGTATTAGATCTAATGCTAATGCTAAGAACCAGTTTGATGACCTTATTGGTGTAGTTGAGAAAGATAACATTACATGGTATACTTGTACTACTAATCCAGGAACTCATTGGTTACAGAACCTACTTAATCCAAAAGGAGCAGCATTACTTAAACCCGGACAATGGGATGATTGCTGGCAGGTAGGTTTACATCAAGGTAAGTATGAAGCATTGACTCAGTGCAAACCTGTTACTGTATATAGAGATGGTAACAAGAATGATGTAGCAGAAGAATCCGCAGTAACAGAGACTGGTATCTTTGGTATTAATATCCACCGTGCTAATCCTAGTATAGTATCTAAACTTATAGATAAATGGTCTGCAGGATGTCAAGTTCTTAATGACCCAAAGCAGTTCAATGAACTACTTAATAAGTGTAAGACATCTGGATTCAGAAGATTTACATATACTCTCCTGAAAGAATTCTGATGAAGAAATTCTTTTATGATATGTTTAGTTCAAAGGGAGAACTCTCTAGTAAGAGAGTATCTGCTGTATTTACATTAGTTAATGTTATTATACTAGCATACATTGCTACATTCAGAAATGATGATCACATCACCCCTGAGTTTATGTTTGACGCATTGTGTTTAATATCTGGTGGTGGATTAGGACTTACTGTTATAGAAAAGATATTTGATAAGAAAAACCCAAAACCAACTAACAATGACGGAGGAGACTCAGCATCAAATTAAAGAGATAGCAATACTAGTACTAATGGTTATTGTAGGAACCATCTTTATGTATCAGATAGTCTGCTGCGGTAAAGATCATAAGGATGCTGTCACCTACAGAAGTAAACTTAGTGCGGATAGTCTAACTATTGATTCTTTAAAGATGAAGATTACTCATGACAGTCTTGCTCATGCAGATAGTCTAAGAGCATTACATATTAAAAAACTTAATAATAAAGATGATGCAAACAAAAAGAAACGTGATGACGACCGTGCTATTGTTAAGTATGCTACTGATGAGCAGCTTGACAGTCTTTGGTCAATTTACTCCCCAAAGATTAACCATTAACGGTAAACCCGGAATATTCTTAACTCCTGAACAGGAGAAGAGTCTTCTTGATGCAATGATAGATTATAAATACTGTTCTAGTAGTATACTTCTAAAGGACAGTATAATCTTTGAATTGAATAAATCTATTAAGGATAAAAACTTTGAGATTAATTTATTAACACTAGAATATAACAAATGTATAGGTGATGCAAAAACCTATGTTAAAAATTATAATGATCTCTTAGAAG
>Ga0181346_1000098_pt1 | contig 34438 bp, 35 predicted proteins | sample Su13VDMM15DN_FD_130100 | JGI IMG/M metagenome (GOLD analysis project Ga0181346, IMG submission 130100) | Freshwater viral communities from Lake Michigan, USA - Su13.VD.MM15.D.N | ecosystem: Environmental > Aquatic > Freshwater > Lake | place: USA: Michigan | collected 2013-07-15 | reverse complement strand
AAGGGAAATTCAGGAACATCCGGTTCTTCAGGAACATCCGGTTCTTCAGGAACATCAGGATCTTCAGGAACATCCGGATCTTCAGGAACATCCGGATCTTCAGGAGCTAATGGTTCTTCAGGAACATCAGGATCTTCAGGAACATCAGGATCTTCAGGAACATCAGGATCTTCAGGAGATAACGGATCTTCAGGAACATCCGGATCTAGTGGAGCATCAGGCCTTCCAGGAGCACCTGGATCTTCAGGGACATCAGGATCTAGTGGTACAGGATTTTCTTCAATAACACCAACAACCGATAAGAATGTTTTAACGGCAAACGGAACTCCGGACTCGGCAGATAGTGAACCTAATCTTACTTTTGACGGAACGTTCAATTCACCCGTTGCCGGCCAACTAAAGGTGAGAGGAGATGTTTACTCTTCTATAAAGGATCTTGTAATGAACACTAGTTACACATCCATAATTTCTGGAACAACCGGAGATAGTAGGAGTATTTACGTAGATAACTCAAATTGTGTCTCAAGCGGAGACAGCCAAGTTGGAGCTTATTTTTTAATTTCTGGAGTTGATACCTCATTACCTTTCCCATTCGGACCTGGAATCTCCTCAACTAAAACTGGAATTCAAATCGCTGTTAGTGGTGCTGCAAGAACTAACACTGGAATTGCCATCGACGTTGTAGATGGTGTCAGAAATTACTCTATTATTACTAATAATGGAAATGCGCAATTTAACGCCAACAATGACGACTACTCTAATTTTTTGATTCAAGGAGGGTCATTTAGTTTTGAAACTTTGTTTTCTGCAGATCCTTCTAAAGACAGTGTTACAATTGGAAGTTACCCTTCATTTCTTAATATAAGAAAATTTAATGTAAATGGTAATTATTCATTTATGCATGACCCAACTGCCAGTGGAGCAAAACAAAACCACGGGTTATCTGCTTCTCTTGTTGAAGGATACGGAGACATAGTAACTTTTGGAAGTGGATCATTAACGGCTGGTCTTTTATATTTTTTAGACACTACCGGGGCATGGGAGCGAACAGATGCGGGGGGCACTGCAAAATCAACATCACTTCTTGCGATAGCCTTGGGAGGGAGTCCTTCAGATGGGATGCTTATAAAAGGTTATGTAATTAATAGTATTTGGTCAGCATTTGGAATAGGTGTGCCCCTGTATATTGCTGTTGCTGCTTCCCCATCGCTTTTAGGAACAATTGATGCTGCTGCACCAACATCACCAGGTGAAGTCGTCAGAATTATAGGTCATAGTATAAATACAAATTCGGATGGTGTAATTCATTTTAATCCATCTAATGATTGGATAGAGTTATAATTATGGGAAAAATAAACGGAGTTGATATTATTATAATTACTAAATTAAATGGTAAAAATTTAGTAGACATAACAAAAGTAAAAGGTAAATCAACAGAATTAATACCGATTTGGCCAAGAAGACCTCCACCGACATGCTCTCCTACTCTATTAAGAGGGCCTGCTCCTTCTGAGAGGATTGTGTGTGACTTCGACTACATTACATATGATTTTAACATAAGTTCAGAACTTATTTTCTTAGAAGGATATTGTGGAAATACAGAAAATTACGCGCCAAGTGGATATTATGCTAATGAGTCTGGTTTTATTTACCTATGGGACTCTACTCTGCCCTCCCTAACAGATGTCGGTATGTGTAGACCCTAATAATTGTCAAGGCGTGTTTGTGACACGTAATTACTTTCTATTATCAATCTAAATTATTATAATAGGGGAAAATATAATTTTTAAAAAAATAAACTGAAAACAAAACCATTTTTTTTATTTATAATAAATAAAAAATCTATGAGATTACTCTTTGTAAGCCCACACTTATCTACTGGTGGTCTTCCTCAATTTTTACTTAAGAAAATAGAAGTTTTAAATGATACATTTGATATATGGTGTATCGAATGGGATAATATTACAGGTGGTCAACTCGTTGTTCAAAGAAATCAGATACAAAGTTTATTAGGTAGTAAGTTAATTACTATGAATGATAAAAATAAATTTCTTTCTATTGTTGATGAGATTAACCCCGATGTGATTCATTTTGAAGAGTTTCCTGAAACATTTATACCAGATGAATATCTAAATGAATTATATAAGTCTAATTATAAAATTTGTGAAACCACACACGGAACACTTTTTAATCCAAATGATAAGATAACAACTGCTGATAAAACACTTTTTGTATCTAAATACAATTTGTCACAATATTTTAATCAAAAATCTGATTTTGATTTAATAGAGTATCCTGTTAAAAGTGATGAACTTAAAAAACAATTTTTTAATGAGCTTGGATTAGATTCGTCAAAAAAACATGTCTTAAATGTAGGACTTTTTACCTCTGGTAAAAATCAAGCAGAAATATTTGAAATTGCTAAAGATTTTGATGATAGTGTTCAATTTCACTTTTTAGGGAATCAAGCTGGTAATTTCGAGTCTTATTGGAAACCACTAATGGAAAACAAACCTCAAAACTGTCAAGTTTGGGGTGAAAGAAATGACGTTTATAAATTTTATACAATTGCTGATTTATTTTTATTTACTTCAAATTTAGAAAATAAACCACTTTGTATAAGCGAAGCACTAAACCATAATCTTCCTATTTTAATGAAGTGGTTACCTAACTATTCTGATATTTTTAATCATGATAATATTAGTTTTTTATCAACTTTAAAAAGTGATAATGTTAAGAAGATTAAAGATATTTTAGGTTTAAATGAATTTATTAAAGTTGAAAATAAATTCGAAGAGGTGAAAAATATTTCAGAAAAAGTTGATAAGTTAGACAATGAATACAAAATCTCAGCATATCATATGTTGACAGATATTGATACTGATAGAGAAGTCGCTTCTTTAATTTCACTTTCAAAATTATCAAATTATGGTGTCCATTATCATACTTGTATTAATAAAAGATATAAAGACCTACCACCAATTGACAATTGTGAATATCCAGATAAAGTTTCTATGGAACCAGGTGGTAAATTAACACCTGGTCACTATGGGTGTTATTTAGCACATAAAGGAGCTTTTTATGAAGGATATAAAAGTGATAGTGATTTTATATTGATTTTTGAGTGTGATGCTGTTATTGATGTTGATTATAAAGAATTCATTGATAAAATGAACTTTGCTTGTGATGTTTTAAATAATGATTCTGAATTACTAATGTTTTCTTTTGGATTTCACAATAACACAAATATAATTGATAAGAATGATGGTTACTGGACCGTCAATAAGTTCTACGGAGCACATGCTTACTTAATACCAAAACGTTCATTTATAATAATTGATGAGATGTATCAAAATTGTAAATGGAATGTAACAGATTTACTTTTCGCTGAAAAGTTAGATATGTATAAAACAGGAATATTTGAAAGTCCAATAACAAAACAAGCGGCTGGTCTTTCAATTTTAGATAAAGTTTACCATGAAGAAAGATACTAAAATAGGATTTATTATTACTTACTTTCATAATTCAAATGAAGGTTTAGAATTACTTAAAGAGAATCTAAGGATTTTGTCCAGAGAAAACTATTACTTAGTTTTAGCTAGTCATTCTCCTTTAGATGTTGATTTGCAAAAAATGTGTGACTATTACTTCTATCAATCAAAAAATATTATTGATGATAGAAAATATTCACACGGAGTTGCTGAAAGCAATTTAATAGAAATATCATTAAATCATCTAAAACAACATTCAATTGATTGGACTTATAAAGTTACTTATGATATTGATATTTTAGATGTTAGTGAATTTAAAAAATGGATAGTAGAAGATTGTCAATTTGTATCTTGTAAATGGGGTGACAATGTTATTTGCACTAACTCTTTCTTTGCTAATGTTAGTTTATTATTGGACAACGTTACCTTTTACAAAACTATTGATGAGATGTTTGCTGTAAACAATGTATTAGAAAATTGTTGGGAACATGATTTTAGAACAAAAAATTTATTGAGTAAAACCTATGCTTTTTCAGATAAACAAACTTTTTATGGTGTTAATAAAATTGATAAATTGTTTTATGACTATAACCAAGTTGAGTTTTGGTTTGCCCCTGAAGAAAGCAAGTTTTACATTAAGTCTTCTTTAGATAAATCTGTTCATTTAAGAATTTTTGATTATTATACTGATCTTTGTATTTACTTAAATAAAGATTTTAGTTTATCAAAAGATGGTATTTTTTGGATAATTCCACCATTTAGTAATAATTTAAGTAAGATGACAAATGGATTTTACATTGAGATTTATTTAGAAGATAGAACAATCGTTAAAAATATATTAGTAAAAGATTTTGATTATAAACATCCATTATCTAAAAAGTTTAAATTAATAAAAGAAACAGAGGTTAAATTCAATGAATTTTCTGATTTTGATGACTTGAGCATGTATAGTGTCTTTGACTTTGATATAAGTAAAATTACAAACTTTGTGGATGTTGGATCTTGTTATGGAATGGCAAGTGTTTCTTTTATAGAAAGAGATATAAAAACATATTTAATCGAAGCAGATGTTGATAATGTTAAGATATTAAAACGAATGTGGGATAAAAATTCAAATATTAAAGTTATAGATAAGGCTATCGCTAAATATGACGGAACTGTTGACTTTTGGATAACTCCTGGAATGGGTTCGGTTGTTTCATCTTTATATGAGATAGATGCAAATGGTAATAGTATTGAGAGAACTAAAATTACAGTTCCTTCTATAACACCTAATACACTTATCGAAGAGTATATCGATGAGAACTTAATTGATTTAATGAAGGTTGACATTGAAGGTGCTGAATATGATTTTTTTGAAACAATAAGTGATGATAATCTTAAAAAGATTAAAAGACTTATCATTGAGTTTCACAATAATGATGGTAAAAAAGTTATGAATATAATCACGAAATTAACAAAGAATAATTTCAAATTTAAATTGTCTAAATGGACTGTTGAATGTGGTGATTATATTATTGAAAATAAAATGGGTATAATATATGCAGAAAGGATTATTTAATTACGTTATTAAAGATAACCGACTTCGAATAACTAATTTAGAAGATAGAGTAGTATCTACAAAAATTATAGTTTTTGGAGTATCTTATCAGTGTTTGGTAGACACTACAATTGATTTTCTTCCACTTGAAGAAAGGATTTTAAATTTTATATCATCGCCATTCATCGGTGTTGATTTGTCAAATAAAATGACTATTAGAATTTATGAGAATGGTAAAAAAGTTGTAGATGATTATGTTTCTAATCATATCGAAAAAGCATATGTCATAATTTCTGATGATAAATATGAAGGAATAGCTTCAAAATTGTTAGATGGATTGGATAAATATTCAAATGTTCCTATTTTACACTACACTATCAACTATGATTCTAAATTAGATTATAGAAATTTAACAAATATAAGGTTTGATGTTCCTGGTGACTCAGATCAACAATATATGCAATTTATGAAAGCTCCTGTTTTTATAGATGTTATTGAAAGAGGTGTTGAAAATGCGGTTTTCATAGATTCGGATATACAAGTAAGACCAAATATTGACGATTTATTCAATATTCCTCAGATTACAAAAGGTCCAATTATACAAAAACAAAGATGGGACTATGTTATTGCCAATGGTATGTATACTCCTGGTCCTCAAGTTTCAGAGTTTATGGGATTTGACGTGAAAAACTTTAAACAACCTTATCCAAATGGTATAACTTTTTTAGTCATTTTTAATTCTTCTCATTTAGAATTGTTTAAAGAGTGGAAAAATATATGTTTTTCTGAAGAAATACAAAAAATTAGAAAAACAGAATTTTTACACGATGAGTTATTATTAAATTGTTTACTTTGGAAACACAAAATGCCACCTTATCTGATTACAGTCGGATTGAATGTTAAAAATGAAAAAGATGTTAATTTTTTCTATCAACATCCTAATTTTACTGGTGAGTTTTTATCAGATATGAATGATTGGGGTTTGGGGCACTATAGTCAATCACATATACCATTTGATAAAAATGATATTTTATTTTTTCACTGTGTTAAAGAATTACATGTTGCTGAAAATATAAATAAAATTATCTATAGAAATGAGTTAGCAACTAATGATGAAAACTTATTCAAAGAAAAATTGGTTGACTTTTATCAAAATATAAATGATAATAAATCAATTAAAAAAATTAAACCAAAATTCAGTGTGTTATTTCATGAAGGAGCTTTTTTAGAAGTTAGAAATACACTTAAAGATTACAATGTTCAATTTATTGATACGGATACTCAGAGAGTGGTTTATAATTTAACACTACAGAATAATACTTGGGCTAAAACAAGTTCACAATATTTTGTTCCGTGGAAAATTATTGCACAAAACGATGAAGATAGATTTGAATATGACTTAGACTTTACTGGTCAAAGAATTTTAATAACTTTTGAATCTTCGGCTTTAGGTGATTCATTAGCTTGGATTCCTTATGTAGATGAATTCAGAAAAAAATGGAATTGTCAAGTTTTTTGTTCAACTTTTTGGAATAATCTTTTCGAAAGTGGTTATCCAGAAATTAATTTTATTAAACCAGGTCAATCTGTTCCTAATGTTTTAGGTGTTTATCGAATAGGTTGGTTTTACAATGGTGATGAGATTAAATCTACAAATCATAAAAATAATTTCCGACTTCAACCAATGCAGAAAACCGCTACAGATATTCTTGGATTGGATTTCACAGAAATTAAGCCTAAGCTAAACTTAGATAAGTCAATTAAAAGAGAAAAGATAATTTCAATTGGTATTCATGGAACAGCTCAAACAAAATACTGGAATAATCCAGAAGGTTGGCAGAAGATTACTGACTATTTTATATCACTTGGATATGAAGTTGTGATACTATCAAAAGAAGGACATGACTATATGGGTAATAAACATCCAGTTGGTGCTAAAAAAGCAAACACTTCGTCTATTGAAGAAGTAATTCAATATATGCAAAAATCGGCACTTTTTATTGGAATCGGTTCTGGTCTTAGTTGGTTAAGTTGGGCTACGCAGACTCCTACCGTATTGATTTCAGGATTCAGTTATAACTATACAGAACCGACAAACGGAGTAATAAGAATCAATTCAGAAGATGGTAAATGTTCGGGTTGTTTCAATGATTTCAGATTAGATCCGGGAGATTGGAATTGGTGTCCTGTTCATAAAGGAACTGAAAGACATTTTGAGTGCACTAAATCAATAACAGCAGAAAAAGTAATTTCTGAAATAGAAAAATCTGGCATACTTAATCAATATGAAATAAATAATGAGTATAGAATTTAATATATACTTTACTCATTATGAAAATGGAAAGATTTTTAGAATTTAGAAGAGGAACATTTACACCTATAAAATCATTTAAGATTCAAAAAGAATTGAATGAAAAACTATGGGTTGATTTTGAATTGGATGAAGACGTAAGAAAACAACTTTTACAAATTGGTCAGGATTTTTTTGAAGGAACTGAAATTCAAGCCGAAGTAAAAGATATAGTTCTTTGTGGTTCTCTTTGTAACTATAATTGGTCTGAAAAATATTCTGACTATGATTTACATATTACTATAGATTTCAAAGATGTGGATGAAGACTATGATTTAGTTGAAAAACTCTGTGATTATGCTAAAAAAGTTTGGAATGAACAACATGATATCAAAATAAAAGGATATGAAGTTGAAGTTTGTATTCAAGATGCGAAAATAATGCATGAAGAAATTACAGATGGTAAGATGGGTGGTGTTTATTCATTACTTAAAGACAAATGGATTAAAAAACCGGTTAAGATTGACTTTAAACCAAACGAAAGAATGATTAAAGAGAAGTCTAAAAATATTATAATGGTCATTGATGATATTATTGAAGAATCCAACGACAAGAATTATGATGAGTTAGAACCAAAGATAAAAAAAGTTTGGGGTAAAATCAAAAATTATAGAAAAAGTGGATTGGAGTCCGAAAGTGGAGAGTTCTCAATCGGTAACTTAGTTTTTAAATTACTTAGAAGAAATGGATATATCGGTAAAGTAATGGAATTAAAAAGAAATCTATACGACAAACAATTTAAATAATATGGAGACTAAAATTTCAGAAATACAAGAAGTTTTCAAAGAACTGTTTGAAGATAAAGATGAAGGAATGGCTTCGTCAGTAGAGACTGTTTATGAGTTATCTACAGATGAGAAGTTCTATAAAATGGTTATTTCAATTCAGGGTTTAGAAACTGAAGACATATCTATAATTCACACAAAATTTATTTTTAAAGTTGATTTAGAAAAAAAGAATTTAATTGAAGATACATTCATTTATCTTTTTGACATTAACTGTGTTTATCATAAAATGGAATTTGACAACGTAATTGATTTAAAAACTAAAATTGAAGATATTATTGAATCAAATAATTTTGGACAAGACTTGCAAATTCTTTCCGACTTCATTGAAGCACCTTCTATGTTTTTAAATTATTATATGAGAAGAGCTAAGATTACAGATTATTCTGTTTTTGAAGTAGACTATCAACCTAAATTTAAAACAACTCCTTGTGATAAAACTACCTTTGATTTCAAATTGAATATTAACAATAACTATGATATGGAACTATCAATTTGGAAAATAGATAACCATGATGAAGAAGAAGTTGATACATATAAATATCAGTTCAGATTTATGGATGATATCGAGACATTTGAAACGGATACTCTTAAAAACATGCACTTCTTTATTGGAGACCACATTGCAAAAGTATTAGATAAAAAACTTAAAAATAAATAATGAAATATTTACATAAGTTTTTTCGACATTTAAATGAGTCTCTAGATATCACTGATTTAAGTAAAGAAGAATTAGATGAAATGTTACTACCTATTAAAGATTTAGAAATAGAATATTCTTTTCAGGAAGCTAGAACAATTACCGAAGGTGAGTTTGAAGGATACAAATCAATGAATATTACATTTAGAAATTCATTTAAAACCGCACCAATTGGTGGTTATACTGAAATGATAACTGATGATAAATTTTGGGAATTTTTAGATGAACTTATAGCTTTCAAAAACCGATTAGAAAGCGTTCAAGTGTCAATTAACACTAACTGGAAATGGGGAATTGTTGTTTGTTTTATACAAAATGCAAAAGTAGAAGGTGATTTGTTTAAAATTCAAAAACTTTATAATGAAATGACTAAAAGAACTTCTGTTTCTAAAAGTGATTTTACAAATAACATGACTAAAAGATTGGATAAAGAAAATTTAAAAATAACTGTCAATTGTAGTGGATATGATCAAACAAGTTCTTATACAGATAGAAAATGGAATGGCCTTTTCAGAGGTATGGATTTTTCCGAATTTAATATTGAAAAAGAAATTACTACTCTGTCACATCCTGCTGCATTTGGAAATAAGTCAGCTGTTATTACAATAACTCTTAAGTCATCGGAGGAACATTAAAATTTTAATATATAAAATCAAATCGAACTAAAAAATGGCTGAAAATGATAACAATCTCGGGCTTAACTCAGCAATAGAAAATAAAGGATTATTTAGTAGAATTCTTAGAACTCTTTCTAATTATGGGATGAATTATGATGATATGATCATCAGAAATCAAGTCGGAGTTGGTATTAACGAAGATCCTTATTCAGCTAGAGGAAGTTCAATGTATGATTTCTTCTCATCGAGAGCTGTAGCCTCTGTATTAAATAGAAAATCAATTCCTTACTTAGATAAAGGATATGCTGATAAAAGAAGAATTCTTAGAGAGTATTCAATTAAAGATGAAATTAGAGACTTTGTAAGCACATTATCAGATGAATCAATTGTTTATAATGATGAGAGAGACTTTTGTTCACCGAGACCATTACCAAATGATTATTCTCAAGAAATTCAAGATAAATATCAAGAGTATTTCGAAAAGATTTATAATAAATATGGATTTTCAGATAATATCACTGCTTGGTCAATGATGAAAGATTTTTTAGTTGATGGATTCGTGGCTGTAGAGATAATTTATGATGATAAAAAGAAGAATATTATTGGTTTCAATAGACTTAGACCTGAGACTTTAGTTCCCGCATATGAACCTAATGTAGGTCATCTTTGGATTCAGTTCCCGGAAGATCCTCAATTAAGAAGAATTTTCTTAGATTCACAGATAGTTTTTGTTTCTTATTCAACTCAAAATGACTTTTCCGAAACATCTTATGTTGAGGGTCTTATTAAGCCTTATAATCAGTTAAAGATTCTTGAACAAACAAGAATTATGTATAACGTAATTAACGCTACTATTTATCAAAAGTTTGTTATACCTGTAAAGGGTTTATCTCGTCAAAGAGCTGAAGAACAAATTGGTCAATTGATTCAGGATTACTCAGAAGAAGTTGAGTGGGATGATACATTGGGGACACTTTCAATTAATGGTTCAAAACACTTACCTTATAATAAACAAATTTGGTTCCCAGAAGGAGATGCTGGAACCCCAACAATGGAATTAGTTGGACCTCAGGGACATGATTTAAATGAAGAATCTATGTTGAAGTGGTTTCATCAGGCGCTTAAAAGAGCTTCAAAAATTCCAATTACACGTTTTGAAGGTGAGTCTGGTGGTGGTAACTTAGTTACAGATGCCGCTGAAATGACTCGAGATGAGATTAAGTTTCACAATTTTATTATGCGACTTAGAACAAATTTCAAAGAGTTAATTGTTAAACCACTTAAACTTCAAATGTTAATTGAATTTCCTGAGTTGAAAGATGATGAGGTTTTCATAAACTCGGTTGATATTATATTCTATACAAATCAAATATTCGAAGAGTGGAAAAAGATTAATACTTTAGCAAAAAGAGCTGAAGCTATTACTACTCTTACTGGAATTATGAATGGTGAAAAACCTTACTTTCATATTGAGTGGATTATGGACCACGTTTTCAAACTAACACCTGAAGAAAAAGCTGAAAATCAAAAATATTGGGCTAAAGACGCCGCTGCTGTCGCAGGTTCAGCAGGAGCTCCCGCTGAGGGAGGAGAAGCTCCCGCTGAAGGTGGGGAAGCTCCCGCTGAAGGAGGCGAAGCACCAGCAGAAGAAGCACCGGCAGCAGAAGAAGCACCGCCAGCAGAAGCTCCAGCTGAAGGTGGTGGAGAATTTGAATTTTAAGATTTCAGAACACCTAAGTCAAATTTAGTAAGAGAATCTATACCTTTATCAATAATCTTATCTAATATATCGTCTTTAGTTATCCAGTTTTTTTTATATTCTTTGATTAAATTTAAAACGTCTTTTACAACTGATTTACCTTTTTCGTTTTTATACTTTATCTTAAATGGGTTATCAAATATTACATCATTTGTTAAATCAATAATGGTGAATTTAAGAGAGTATTTTTGATAAAGTTCACTCATTTTTTCAATCAATGAATCATCTAAAATAGAAAACATGCATTCAAATCCATCTTCGTTTGTATATTCGACCATTGAAATTTGACCATAAATTTTTATGATATAATCTGTTTCGACACTAGACATTGACTTGATTATATCATTTATTTCATTTTGATTATGTGTTGATGTGACTTTATAGAATCTCATGCTGCTATATTGTTAATTAAATCTGGGTTAATGAAATAGAAGTTGTCTATTTTCCCTTCTATATTTTTATGTTGAATAAGTTTTAAGTCAATTCCTGATTCTAATAAGTTTATTATTATTTTACCCCAATTAGTAGTTAATAGCTTTATTTCAATACTTAATTTAAGAACTTCGTTATTTAAGATTATAAAAGTCATTTTTTGTATCACTGAACAAGCATTTACAAGACTTGTAATACTTGTATCTATTTTATCAACTACGCTAATATAAAAAACACTTTGACTATTTGGAATTTCTAATTCTACTTCAAATTCAATTTTTTTACCTTCTTCGAGTAGTTGATTAAGATTTATTTCTCTCTTATATTGCTTCCAGTTTGAAAATCTTGAGAGAATATCTTCATAGTCGTCTATTTTATTATTAAGTAACTCAATTTCAAATAACTTTTTCATTAGAATAAAGTAAAATCTATCTGTTTCTTTTCTAAATCTACTGAAGATACTATTACTTTTAGTGGATCTCCTAATCTTATTTTCTTACCCATTTCATCAATAACAGTATAATGTTCTAAATCTACTTTTACTTTACCAATAGTATTATATCTTACCATTCCTTCACATTTACTTTCAATAAGTTCAACATAAATTCCCCAATCTGTAACACCGGATATGATCCCATCATAAACTTGACCTAATTTATCTTGTAAATACTCAGCTTGTTTATATTTAATCGAGTCTCTTTGAGCTTTTGATGCAATTAATTCTCTACTTGAACACCAACTTGCTTGTTCTTCAATTTTTGCAGGATTGCCTTGTTTTCCTTTATTTAAATAATCAAATAAAATCCTATGAGTTATTAAATCTGGATATCTTCTGATTGGAGATGTAAAGTGTGAGTAGTGAGTAAATCCTAAACCATAGTGTCCAATATTTTTAATCGTATATTTGGCTTTAGACATACATCTTGTCACAAGAGTTTCAATCATATTTTCTTCAGGAGTTCCTTTAATATCTCTAAGTAGTTCATTTATTGAACTTTTTAGTTCATCACCTTCGCCTTCAATCTTAACATCGTGTCCAAAATTTTGACATACTCCTACAAGTTGATTAAGTTTATCAATATTTGGTGTGTCGTGAATTCTATATACGTTAAACCACTGATTATCCGAAAGAATCTTAGCAACTGATTTATTCGCTAATAACATAAACTCTTCAATTAACTTATTAGCTTCTTTTTGTTCTTTGAAATAAACACCAATTGGTTTTTTATTATCATCAGCTAATTTAAAACGGACTTCAATTCCTCCCATCTCAATAGAACCGTCTGAAATTCTTTTCTTTCTTATTTTTTGAGCCAATCCATTTAAAGTTCTGATTTCATTGTGAAAATCACCGTCAAATCCTTCAATTATTTCTTGAGCTTCTTCGTAAGAATATCTTCTATCAGAATGTATAACCGTTTTACCATGCCATTCTTTAATAATTTTACCATTTCTATCAATATTAAATATAACTGAAAATGATAATCTATCTTCATGTGGTTTTAATGAACAAATACCATTACTTAATCTTTCTGGAAGCATTGGAACACATCTATCAACTAAATAAACTGATGTTGCTCTTTTAAAAGCTTCTTCATCTAATTTAGAACCTGGTTTAACATAATGTCCAACATCTGCGATATGAACTCCTATCTCAATATTATTTTCATTAATAATTTGAATTGAAAGAGCGTCATCAAAATCTCGAGCATCTACAGGGTCTATTGTTAAAGTAGTTATATTTCTCATATCTCTTCTAAGAGCTATTTCTTTTTCAAATATAACTTCTGGAACTAATTCTGATTCATTCAAAACTTCTTGTGGAAAATCAACTGGTAGATTATACTCATACATAATTGAGTTCATTTCTGCGTTGTTGTCACCGGCATCTCCTAATATTTTAGTTATTTTTCCTTGTGGTGATTTCGAATCTTCCCATTTTATTAGTTCTACAATAACTTTTTGTCCATCTGTTGCAACTAATCCTCCTTTTATATAAAAGTCAACTGATAATTTATCACTATCTGGAATTACAAATGTTGATTTTTTTCCTATTTGAACTCTACCAACAAATTCTGTTCTGAATCTTGAAATTGTTTCTACAACTTTTGCTTCTAATTTCTTTTCACCTTTAAATATTTCAATTTTTACTTTATCTAAATGTAATGAATTTAAAGTATTTTTTCTGTGTATAAAAATGGATTTTTCTTCTATTGTTATGTTTGCGTTCCCGCTATTCGAGAACTGTATTTGACCTTCATATCGGTCACCTTCTATTAATTTTATCATAAAGGTTTTATTCCGAAGATTCGTTTTGTTTAGTTTCTCTTTTTGATATGTTGTCTACTCCATATTTTTTCATAAGAGTTTTCTTCATTTTTGTCATAACTTTTTTATTCTGAATAGGGTAGTCAACACCGTAGTTTTTTTGAAGAGTTTCTTTTCTTTTCTTTTCTGAGCATTTTCTACAAAGATATTCTCCCCATTTGTTATCATATTTAAGATAGTTTTTGAAAATAACATCTTTTTCAATAGAACAGGTGTCACACTTACATTTTATTTTATAGTGTGAGCCTTTTGACATTAATTCAACAGGAATTAGTAGTATTTCACTAATTGAAACATCATATCCTAAGTCTTCATAGTATTGAAGATTGGATTCAGTTATCTTAATTGATATCTCTCTGGTGATAATCATAAAAAACCACTTATTTTTTAGGTTATTTATTAAAAAACTATTCCTTCCTCTTTATTCCACATGACTTATTATTTATAAAGGTTTCAATTGACTATAAAAAATCCACCTTTTAAAATTGATTGGTTTTTTATGTAATATATAATCCAACTGTAAAAGGTAAAAAATAATTATTTTTGAATGAAATCAGTATTAATCGTAGAAAATTCAACGAATGCTCTAATACGAGAAAATGCATCTGGTAAAAAAGATTACGTTATGGGTGGAACTTTCACTGAATTTGGTGTGAAAAACCGTAATGAACGTATCTATACAGCAGACAGATTCTTACCAGCGTTAGATGAAATGAATGAAAGAATGAACAGCTTAGGTGCTGTTTATGGTGAGTTCGACCACCCAGATGTTTTTGACACTTCTTTAGCAAGAGCATCCCACATTATCACTAAGGCAAATTATATTAAAGAACAGAATATAGTTGCCGGTGAAATTAGACTTCTTAGTACCTATTGGGGTAAAGAAGCAAAAGCATTAGTTGATGATGGTTGTCCAGTTTTCGTTTCTTCAAGAGCGGCTGGTATTACTGAGTCTGACGGTTCCGTTTCTTTGAAAAAGTTATTTACTTATGACATTGTTGCTGACCCAGGATTTGCTTCAGCTAAAATGTCAATTAAAACCCTTAATGAGTCTTTAGGTTATACAGACCCAAAATCTAACTTTAGGATATATGAAATGTCCGACGAGTCAAAAATAAATGAATTATTCAACATGAACAGAAACGACTTTGTAACTAAGAAACAGTTGACTGATTATTCAAAGTATCTAGTAAATGAGATTGCTTCAACTAAAAAAGAAGTTAAAACCGCAATTACTAAAGGTGATATGGCTCCTAAGAAATTAGAGCAATTACTTGAATACTATGAAGAATTAAACTCAACTAACTCACAAGTAGTTAAATATCTTGACTATTTGGCTGAAAAAATCCAAATTGTAGTAAATGAGAACAAATCTCTAAGATCTACAACTGAAAAATTAGCTAAACATAATGATTATTTAGCTGAAAATCTTGAAAAAGCAATTAACTACACTGAGTATGTTGCTGAAAATCTTGACAAAAATATCGAGTATTCTGAGTATTTAGCAGAAAACTTAGACAGAAACATTTCTTACTCTGAGTATATCGCTGAAAACTTAGACAAAAACATTTCTTACTCTGAATACTTAGCAGAAAACTTAGATAAGAATATTGCTTACTCTGAGTATATCGCTGAAAACTTAGATAAGAATATTGCTTACTCTGAATATATCGCTGAAAACTTAGACAAAAACATCGCTTATTCTGAATATTTAGCTGAGCACGTTGATAATTCTATTGCTTACTCTGAATATTTAGCTGAGCACGTTGAAGGTAACATCGCTTATTCTGAATATATCGCTGAGCATTTAGATGATAACATCGCTTACTCTGAGTATGTAGCTGAAAATCTTGACAAATCAATTTCTTACCAAGGAATGATTGTTGAGAAATTAAACTCTAAAGGTGGTAAATTATTTGAAAATAATGAAGAAGATGCTTTCCCTTCATTGTCAGCAGCTGGTTTTGAATCTCACGATGATGAAAACGATGAGAATGACAATAACGATGAGAATGAGGAAAACTATAATGGGGTTCCAGCTTCATATGAAGAAGAAGCTTATTCTCACGAAGATGAAAACGAAAATGAAAATGAAAACGAAGATGAAGACTATAGTCCAAAATCTCACGAAGTGAGTGGTGATAATGAGTCTGAATTATCTGAGTCTATTAATAAATTAATTGAAGAAGCCAAAAAACGTAAGGTTTCTGAAACAACTGACTTGAATTTTTTAAAGTTCTTAAACAAGTCACAGGTTGATAGCTTTTATGCATTAACTAACGAGGAACAAGAAACTGTTAAACTTCACATAAACGAAAGAAGTTATTTTACACAGAAGGAAGTTCTTACATTAGTCGCTGAAGCACTTTCTACTAAGAACGAATCTCTTGAAGAAAGAGTAATCAGATTGATGCCTGAAAACGTTAAGCCAATCTGGGAACAGTTAACAAACACTTCTAAAAAATCTATCCTTTCTCAGGCTAGACTTTACCCTGAAGACGTTTTGAAAACTGAATCACAAGTTGAACATTTCTGGTTAACTAGAAATCTCAAAAAGAATGAATCTGTGACTAAAAAATTAGTTTCTCACGAAGCTCTTATCCAAGAAGATAGACTTTCTGATACAGAAGCTAGTGCAATTTTAGAAAGATTCAAAAACATTTAATCTATAAAAAAACCACACCTTCGAAAATAAGGTAAATAAAGGGTTATATATAGATAACAAAAAAAAATAAAATTAAATTATGTCACACATTAGAATAGACAAATCAAAAGCTATTAAGAAGTGGTCTCCAGTTTTGGAGAACATGGGTGTTACAGGTGATAGAATGGAATGGATGGCTGAATACGCTGAGTTCCACTCAATCAACGAAAACGCTTATGTTAATGCTTCTAACGTATCAGGTATGGGTGGTGTTGTATCTCCACAACCATCTACATTTGCAGGTCAAACTTCACCTTACGGTAACTCAGCAACTAACTTTAACTACGGTTCAGGTGGTATTCAGGGTTCAGGTGATGTTGGTCAAAACTTATTACCAGTTGCAATGAAAATTGCAGCTCAAACTATCGGTCTTGATCTTGTTGCTGTTAAACCATCTCCAGGTCCAAAAATCGATTTACTTTATGTAGATTTCCGTTACGATGATACTAAATCAGGTGATGCGGATGAAAGACCACAAGTTTTCAAATTAAACGCTGGTGTTACTGCTTCTACTTTGGCAGCTGCTATGCAAACTGGAAACGGAGCTACAATTTTACAATCATCAGGTGGTTTACAAAATGGTAGTTTTTATTACTCATTAGCTGACGCTGCTGGTATTGGAACTCCAAACTTGAATGGAACTGTTTCAACCACACTTCCTGGAACTGCTTCCGTTAGAGGTATTGTTGAGTTTTTAGGTTTCTCTCGTATTGATGGTTTCCCTATGTTTAAAGCTTACAGACAAGCTAATACAGCTCACACTGTAGTAGGTGGTCCAGCTAACTCAGCTTGGCAATTTGACCAAACAAGAAACACTTTCTCACCAACATCTTCTATGATTTCTCAAATCACAAGTGTTGCTGGTATTGCACTTAATAGTGGATTCGCATCTATCGAGTTGATTTCAGCTCTTGAAGATCACATCCCAGGTTTCTCTGCAAACTGGACACAAGCTGGTTCTGGATTTAACGGAAACTATCCAATGGATAGAGATGCTGATGATAACAGCTACGCTGGAGTTATCGGTCCAAAAATCTCTTCTAAATCAGTAGCAGTTGGTACTATCGAAGTATCTTCAGCTCTTAGAAGAACTGAAATTGAAGATATCAAAGCTAACACTGGTATGGATATCGTTCAAAAAATGGAATCAATTCTTGTAAACGAATTATCTCAAACAATTTCTAAGCAAATCGTTGCTAAAATCTTTGAATTGGGTGATTTAAACAGAACAACTGCTCCACTTTTCAATGGTGCTGCTGCGTTCACAGGATTGTCAAATCCAACAATCTTTGACTTAGATACATCATATGTAACTGCAGGTGGTGGTATCGGTGGTGAGACTACTCACGCTGTTCAAAGAAAACTTATCACTAAGATTGCTCACGCTTCTAACTACATCGCTACTGAAGGTCGTGTAGGTCCCGCTCAATACATTATCACAAACGGGGGTCTTGCTGCAGCTCTTTCTGATATCTCTGGTTATACACTTAACCCAACGAAATCTAAAATGAATTCTTCTGGTCAACTTTACCCAGTAGGTTCTATCGGAGATATTTCTATCTATGTTGATCCATATATGAGATATAATGATAACAGAATCGTTCTTGGTAGAAAGAATAACCCTGACCAACCAGGAATCATTTTTGTTCCTTACTTAATGGCTCAGTCAATCTCTATCATTTCTGAAGCTACATTCGCTCCAAGAATGTTACTAAGAAGTAGATATGCTGTAACTGAAGTTGGTTGGTATCCACAAAAACAATTTATGACTATTAATGTAATTGATGCAAATCAATACTTAAACTAATAGTATATAAGTTATACTTTAAAAAAGAGTCTCGAAAGGGACTCTTTTTTTTTGTAAAAGTTTTAAAAATAGAAAAAAATCACTTTTGAAACTAAATATATAAAAGAAAAAATAAATATTATGTCAAGACCTTACATAAACATTAATTCATCAACTTATGACAGCGCAACAGATGTTATCACTTTTGATGTGTCTGCTTTGAGATTAAGAGGCGAAACTTCATTAACAGTGGGTGGTTTCACAGAATCAAGAACTATTTCATTAACAGATGGTCGTTATCTAACCGATGAAGTCGGTTTTTTCACTTTCTCTGCTAACGTTAATGGAACATCTTCTAACAACCTTACCGGAGCTAACGGAGTTGTTCCAACCTTCACTCCAGCTACCGCAATATTTACATTTGGTGGAACAGCAGCTGGTGGGACTACTAAAACAAATATAAAAATGCAAGTATTTGGATCAGGAACTACTGCTTCGGGTGCTACTACAACTTATAATATATTCGGAGTTGGTGGTTACACATTCTCTGCTACACAGAGTGCTGCTACCGCTGTCGAAACGTTAAGAACAAATATTAGTTCACTTCCTACTGGTGCTACTGCTACTACTAGTGGAGAATCATTGATAATTACAGCTCCTGCTAGCACCGGAGCTTATTATAATGGAAATACAGCAAAAATAGGTGGAACAGCACCTGCTGCTGTTCTTGGTGGTGCTGGATTTACTTTTTCTGGCACATATTACACAGGTCCTTCTTGGTCAGGTGGTGTTACTACAATCACTGTTCCTGTAACAGCTACTAATTTTGGTCAATTGGAAACTCAAATTTTCAACTTGAGCTAATATTTATAGAATGTTTTATTAAAACCCTCTTTATATAAAGAGGGTTTTTTTATTTTATATAAGTAATATATAGTTTATGATTAAGATTAAAAGATATAATCATTTTTTGAGTGAAAATTTGACTAATAATCAACTTAAAGACTTTTCAAAAAGTGGAATTGATATTAAACATAGAAGAGTAATAGATGAGTTTAGTCCTGAAAATTCATATGATATTTATTGGGGTCGAAATAAAGAGTCGAATCATTTTATAACTAGTAATTTTGCTGGTAAATACGCAAAACCTATTGGTGGTGTTGGTTCTAGTATACAAGATATTTGGCTTCATGCCGCTGGTTATCCTGGAAGTCACGTTTTAATAAAAGCGATTAAAGATGATATAATTCCTGAATATATTTTGAAGGTTGGATCAGAAATTGCAAAAAAGAATAGTAAGGCCAAAGATGTTAATAATGCTCAAATAGTTTGGTGTTATAAAAATGATGTAAGTATTTATCCGTCTATAGAAGTCGAGAATCAAATAAAAGATTTAGAAAATAAAAATACATTAAGTAAAGAAGAACAAGAATTTATTGATTCTAATAAGCCTTCTATTGGTAGAGCTTTTATTGATGAAAGAAATAGAAACATAATTAACATTTAATAATTAATATATAATACTATGAAAATATCAAGATATGACCAAATATTTGAAGCGGGAACGCAATCGGTTGTTGACCAGGCTAAAAACTTTAAGCCAGGTGGTGGTTACAAAAGTAAAGAAGAACTTATTGGCAAAGAAGAATCAAAAATAGATAAAACAGCTAAAATTAAAATATCTAAAGGCTTGTATAAAGTTCTTAGAGCTATGGAAGATAATGATAGTTATCTTGCTTTTGAAATGTTGTGGTTAGGAGAGGATGGTTCTCAATATTATAATGGTTTAGGTGTTAGTGATGTTACAATATCAAATAAACCTTATTGTTTCGAAGTAGTAATTTCTGGAAAAAAATATGACATGAAGATTGGAAAATTCTTTAGATACTATTGGCCTGGATTACTTAATGATGAAGAAATTAAAAGCTTTATTTATCAATATAACGCAATGGTTTCTGATAATATCGGAGAAGAAGATACTACATCTAGTAAGAGAATTTCGGTTCCTGATTTTAATTATAATCCTAAAGATGTAAAAGCAACGTTTCTTTCATTAACTACTAAAACTTATCCACATTTCTCGGATTGTAGACATGAAAAAGAAGTATTACAATTTTTACCTAGTGACTTAAAAAGAGACCAAGTTGGTAACTATTATAAAATTATTGGTGATGGTAAACAAACGGTTATGTTTACTTGTCACTTAGATACAGCTGATAGAGAACAAAAAGATACAAGATTATTTCAAGCAAATGGTAGAGTTGATGAAGAAGGATACTCTTTTAGACTTACAAAGACTGGTTCTGGTGATGAACATATTTATACTGATGGTCAATCTATCTTAGGAGCTGATGATAAAGCAGGAACAGCTGTAATGCTTTATATGATGTCTTATAATGTTCCTGGAATTTATTATTTCTTTATTGGTGAAGAAAGAGGTGGTATTGGATCTAATGCACTTTCATCTATTTATGATAAAGTTGATTACTTAACTGATGTTAAAATGTGTGTTTCTTTTGATAGAAGAAGAACAACTTCGGTGATTACTCATCAATTAGGTAGACAATGTTGTTCAAATGAATTTGGACAAGCTCTTTGTGATGAGTATAATAAGAATGGATTAAATCTATCACTAGATACTACCGGTGTTTACACTGATTCAGCTTCGCTTATGGAAGATATTTCTGAGTGTACAAATATATCAGTTGGTTATTACAATGAGCACAGAGGAACAGAAATGCAGAATATAACTTATTTAAAAAAGTTGGCAGAAGCATCTGTTAAAGTTAACTGGAATAACCTTCCTGTTAAAAGAAAAGTAGGATATAATGAGGAATTATTTGCTAAACACAAAGATCTTATTAATGAAATAAAGAAAAATGTTTTTGGAATCGACATAAAAGTAGTTGGTAAAGATGATAAGATATTTATTAGTTTAGACTTGGAAGAATCTGATATGAGTGAAATTTATGATTCACTTATTAGAGTTCAGACTATAATTGCTAAGCATAAAATCACAGATGACTGTTTCTTTGAAGAAACATATTTGAAAATAGAATTGAGATAAAATGAAAATAAAAACATTTATAAAATATCTAAAAGAAAATATTAGAGAAGACGATTTTAGTCATCTTAATAATAAACTACCAGCAAATAAAAAAAATGAAGGTAGATGGCCAGATGATGACTATGAGTATGGAGATGATTCAACTAAAGATTATGGTGATTATGATGACTGGTATGATGATGAAAGTACACGTGATAATGCTAGAAAGTCATCAAATCCTAAATTTGAAGATGATGATGATGAAGAGTATGATATTTACACAGATGACCAAGATGATGATGTAGAACATCTTACTTATTTATTGAGACAGATGTTTAGAAACTCTGGATTGAGTGATGTTAGAGTGACTGCTCATAAAAATGATGATATTTTAGTAGAGGTTTATATGAATAAAAAAGAAACTTTAAGAAATGTTATTAAAGTTTTTGAAGTAGCAAATAAACTTAAGAGAGATATTTTAGCTCAATACGATTCTGAATTTGAAATGTGGGAATCTAAAGATAAAAGAGGAATACTTACATTTGGATTTACATTAGATGAAGGTTTAGATGATGATAATATGCCTTTCTGAAAAACAATAATATTATGAAATATATTAAATTATTTGAAAATTTTAATAATGAAGTTAAATACTTTGTAAATAAAGTTGGTGATTCTTATAGAATATTTGCTCTTACTCCAAAAATGATGGCGGATGGTAATAAAGAACCACAAGATGCCGAAGATTTATTTGGTCAAGGTTCATTTTGGACTGATTATCCTACTTATCCAGATGCACAAGATGTGATTTATTCTCTTAATTCTGATGAAGAGGATATTTCTGATGAAGATAATATTCCACAATATTATTAAACTTTTTCTTATTTTCAAATATTATATATACATTAATTATATCAAGGGGATGTCAACAGCATAGATTTCCAGCGAGAGGTAATTATGCAGGTGTCGGATGGTCAAGTAACCGACTAATAAATTTGGTGGCAAAAAGTCGTAAATGGCAAAACAAATGAAGTAGCATCCCGTGAAGATTTAGTAGCGGCGTTACAAAACAACATGCTTAAGGCAGAAGAGCTATCTTTAGTTTAATCTTTTAAGCTTCGATAAAAATTCTCCAGCTGAATCACACAGTTAAAAATGTGAAACCAGTTTTGTTAGAGTGATGGGTTGTTCAACTAACTATTTTGTAAGTTTCGAAAAACTTTCTAAGCCTGTGAATGAATAATTATTGTTAACTAGGGAAGACACGATGGGCAGTACATCGTCATCTCCACAAATTTAAACCCACTTTTTAAGTGGGTTTTTTATTTAATATATACTTTATGTATGATAAAATTAGTGAGTTTTGTTCTATAAAGAATATAGGAAATGTCTACAAAAATGGAGACTCTCCAACACCAAGAGTTCAATATTTAATAAATCTATTAGATTCCGAAGGAATTGATTATAAAATAGATACCTTTCAATCGGGAAGATCAAATTGTTATAATATAGTATTAAGAGGAACATCAAATAGAATGGTTGTTGCTCATCACGACATAGTTAATCCATCTACTGATAATGCTAATGATAACTCGGCTTCGGTTATTAATGCGATAATGATAAAAAAAATTATGCCTGAGATTAATGTAGTTCTACTTGATGGTGAAGAAGTTGGTGGTTTGGGATCTAAAAGATGTGCTGAATTGATAAATGATGGATTTTTTGGGGATATTGAGTGGGTTTTAAATTTAGAACTTACTGGATGTGGTGGTAAACACTTTTTTATAGGTGATTATCCTGGTAATTTAACAAATCATATTAAGTCTATTTTTAATTGTCCTATTGTTAAAACTCCGTTCAATGATTCAATTGTTTTCATAAGAAATGGTATAGACTCTGTTGTTATCAATCCTCTACCGCCTACAAAAGATAGAGAAGTTTCTATAGTTAAGTGGGATGATGAAACTTATTTAGATTTTAAATTGTTATTTAACTGTCATACAGAAAAGGATACTTTAGATACAATTTCAGTCAAAGATATGAAAGAATTTGTAGAGGAAGTTGTAATTCCTATTTTAAAAAAATAATTTTGATATGAAGTATATTAAATTATATGAAGATTTCACATATGAAGAAGAACTATTAGAACCTGAGGTTGAATTGCGAACAGAAATTAGTGATAAAACTATTGATGATGTTCTAGAACCTGAATTTTTCGAAGAAGAATCAAACAAACAAGTTACTCAGGATGAAAGAGGTGTTTATAATATTTCTGGTTGGAATACTTACTAAACTTTTTATTTCATATAGATATACTATATTATGAGTTATATCAATTCGTTTCGTGGTCGCTTTGTCTTTCTGAGTAATTTCTATCCTTGTAGAATAGAACATAAGGGAATCACTTATCCAAGTGTAGAACATTATTATGTTGCTCTTAAAGTCACTGGTATGCAGTTTATTGATGGTGTTTATTATACAGCTCCTGACTTTAGAGAGTTGGTTGCTAAAATTGTGGATCCAGGAGATGCCAAGAAAGTTGGTAAGTTTGTTAAAGTTAGAAGTGACTGGGATGAGAAAAAGCGAGAACTCATGGAGTGGGGTGTTAGAGAAAAGTTTAAGGATTTAAAATTAACACAAGATTTGTTATCAACTGGTGATTTAGAATTAATTGAAGGAAATAATTGGCATGATGTTTTTTGGGGTAAGTGTTCTTGTCCAAGATGTAATGGTGGTGGTCAAAATCATTTAGGTAAAATTTTAATGAAAGTTAGAGAAGAATTAAAACAACAAAATAAAAGGTCTTCACTAGAAGAATAAATTAAAAATAAATTAAAATAAATAAAATGTCTGTTATAAGTTATTTTGGTGGCAAGAGTTCATCAGTATTCCAAGAGTTTATTAACTCAAAGATTCCTAAAACAGGAATTAAAACTTACTTAGAACCATTCTCTGGAGCTATGGGAACGTTTATGGACGACCCAAAACTAAAGTTTGATGTAGTTGTTTATAATGATAAAAATCGTCACCAAACCAATCTATATAAGTGTTGTGCTGAACCTGAAACATTTGTTAAGTATTTAGAAAGACTAAAAGAAACTTTGTTAAAAACTGATGAAACTGATCCATTAAAGAAATGGGATTTTTATAAAGAAATTTATAAAAGATATATTAAGAATGAGTTCTTAGATAATATGGATTTTGAAATAGGTGACTTTAAGAAAGCTTCTATTTATGCTTTCTTAATCACTTCAGCTCATAATTCGGTTTACCCAAGAGGTGCTGGTTTTAATGGTTATAAGAAAGACAAAGACCGTTTGAAATTAGAAGTTCTTATTGATAAATTAAAAAAGAACAAATACACAGATAAATTAAAATCTATTAAAGAGTTCTTAAATATTGATTTTGAAGAACTTATTAATAAATATGACTCAGAAGATACTTACTTGTATTTAGATCCACCATATCACAGACCAGATGTAAATGGAGATGATGATTCTAAAAGATTATCTTGGTATGGTGCTGATAAAGAAGGTGTTTTTGGACCAGCTTCCCACAGAAGGCTATTGGATTTAATTAAAAATTCAAAAAGTCGTTGGTCTCTTTCATATTACTATTTTCCTTTGTTGGAAGAACTGTTACCAAGAGACCAATATATTTGGACAGAGAAAGAAGTATTTAGAAGTTCGGCTCACGGTGGAAATAATTCTGATTTAAAAACAGAACAAGCTAAAGGTGTTGAGTTATTAATTATGAATTATGATCCAAAAACTGGTGAAAAGTTATAATGGCTAAAAAATCTAATAACATATTTAATAATACATTAATTGGTTCTGGTTTAACCTCTAATACTAGTAACGCTTTTACTGTAAATTCTTCTTCTGGTGATAATGCGATTACGGTAGGACCTGATGGGTATTGTGTTATAAATAAATTGGCACTTGTTGATGATATCACTGGTAATAAATGGGAAGTAAGAGTATCAAATGGTGAGATTATATTAGAACCGTGTGAAATAGAAGATAAAAGAGAATTTAGAATTAATAAAGTATTAAAAAATGATTGATCATTTAGATAGAATTGAAAAATTAGGATTCGATATAAATTTAAATTGGAATAAATCAATTGATATTATCTATAATGTTGATAAACCTATAGATTTCAGAATTTTATTTTGTGGATATGACTCATTTTTAGAACCTACTTATGAGGATATAGTTGAAACGAGTTGTGATTTTTTTTATATGTGGTATAATAAAAATTTAGAAACTCTTAAAGATTATGAGATTGATTCAAGTGATTATAATTTTGATAAATTAGTTGATACTTGTTTGGGAGATATCACTAAAAAAGTTTATAGAGATTTTAATTTAGACAATTTATTAGATTAACCTTTCCCGTATTTTTCCACACTGGATCTGATTCTTTTGATGTGACCTTCGAGTTGTTCAAATTTTTTTGTAAAGTCTTTATCAAAATTATATAAGTCTTCCATAGTTAATTGTGTCATTTCAGAATCTCTTTCCCCTGAAGTTTCGGATTTCTTTTTCCAAATTTGAATAAGTTTTTTAGGATCATACTTATTCTTCGGATGTTGTGAATATAAAAATTGAGGTAAAACAGAAAAGTGAATTCTATGTGCTTTTACTATTTGAATCGCGTTATATTCTATAAGACAATATTCTAACCTCATTCTTTTTAATTCATTATACATTGGTTCATATTTAACTTTAATAAAGTGATTACCTTTAAGTCTCTCGGCTTTTTCAAAGTCGTCTTCTGAAATATACTTATCAAAGATAGCTACTCTTACTTCTAAGGGTAAAAAGTTAAAATTTACACAAAGAAGAATTATCTGATCTCCATATTTTTTAACATCTGCTACTAATACGGGAGACCATTTAATCCAATTAGAATCATCTAAGTAGTGAAAAAAGTAAAATCCGCCTTTTTTAATATCTCTTAATGATGTTGCTTTCACATAATCATCTGTCTTTAGATACTTCTGGTAGAAATCTAAAGAATTTTCTTTGAAATAGCTCGGTATATCATTTGCCTTAACAAGATTGTTTAATTTAAGTCTTTCGTATAGTCCTCCCATAAGGTTTTTATTTTTTTTATATATAAAAATAAACATATTCTATAGTATGCTTAATTCAAAGCCAAATAATAGTAATTATAATCAAGGTAATTATGTTCCAAAAAATAAAGACAAAGTTCTGAAGTTGAATAACAATGGAGGAGTTTATTTTAGAAGTAGTTGGGAAAAGAAAATAATGACTTGGTTAGATCTTAATGAGAAAATAATCAAATGGGGAGCTGAGTGTATGAAAATACCTTATCAAATGACACATTTTGATAATGGTGATACAAGAGTAAAAGAGCATTGTTATTATCCAGACTTTTATTATGAGATGAGATTGCAAAATGGAGATTTAAAACAAGTTGTTGTTGAAGTAAAACCTATGAAAGAGTATAATATGGTTCTTGCTTTAAATGAAGGTAGACTAAGTGTTCCTGAAGACAAAGGTAAAAAACTCAAAAACTTTGAATATGATTTGAAAATGGCTTATAAGAATAAGCAAAAGTGGGAAACTATGATTAATTGGTGTAAATTGAAAGGTTATGAATTTATAATCATTACGGAAGACCACTTAAAAAAGTTTAATCTTTAAGAAAATAGATAAAACAATAACACTAAAATTGTTAATGGTGGAACTAATCGGTGGTAAACTAAAGAAAATCTCTTACTAACTAAATAGATTGGAATTCTAAATAAGATTAAAGAAGAAAGTATTAGAATAAAGATTGAGTAGAAATTAAAAATACCAATAACAAGCCAAATAATGTAACCAACTTTTAACATATAGTGAAATAAGTCAAGTTTATTATTTTTATCTCTCATTTTAAAAGGTTCATCAAGTCTTTTATAATTTAGAATATAATAGAGGCTGTTTAAAATAAATAAAATAGATAAAATTTTAAAAATCATAGAACAATAATATCTTTTAAACCCATTAGATTATTCATTTCTATTTCTGATAGTCTAATGTTTTTTTTCTTTTCTAAAATATCATAGATAGAATCTGGTATAGATACTTCTGATGGTAATCCAACTGGATGGTCTTCTTCTTGTAGACTAACAAATTTATTTCTTTCATTCATGTCTATATGTAAAGAACAACCATCTGATTGATGTAAATCATTATCAAAATTTTCCCATAATTGAATTAGCACTTCGTTCATATCCTTTATTTTATACAAATATATCATAAAAACTAAACTTTGTTTCAAAAATATATAAAAATAAAAAAAACACTATATGAAAGTTAAATTAGAGTATATTTGGTTAGACGGATCCGAACCACAGCAACTTAGAAGTAAGACTAAAATTGTATCATTCAAAACTTCGGAAAACAATATTTCACATTATTCAATGTGGTCTTTTGATGGTAGTTCTACTTTACAAGCTAAAGCTGGAAAAGGTCAGAATACCGACTGTCTACTTAAACCAGTATTTGTTGTGGATGATCCTTTTAGGGGAAATCCTCATAAATTGGTTCTTTGTGAGGTATTGAATCCAGATGGAACACCACATAAAACTAACAACAGAATAAAATTAGCCGAAACCGTTAAAGAATTGTGTTTAGATAATCTTTCTAAAAATGATGCACCTTGGTTTGGTTGGGAACAAGAATATACTCTAACGCATAAACCCGAGGTTCCATTTGGAATAGGAGAAGGTATTCCATTAGGATTTACTTTAGATCCACACTCAGGATATTTAGCAAACATACCTAGACCTCAAGGTGATTACTATTGTGGAATTGGATCAGATAACGTAGTTGGTAGAGATATTGTTGAAGAGCATATGAATATGTGTATGGAAATTGGTTTAGATATTTCAGGAATTAATGCAGAAGTTCTTTTAGGACAATGGGAATATCAAATTGGACCAGTCAATGCGTTAGAAGGTTCTGACCAATTGTGGATTTCACGTTACTTATTACAAAGAGTAGCTGAAAAATATAATATAAAAGTTTCCTTACATCCTAAACCATTAAAAGGTGATTGGAATGGAACTGGATGTCATGTTAATTTCTCCAATAAAGAAATGAGAGAAGAAAATGGTTTAGATATTATTAAAGAATCTATGATTAAATTAGAAAGATATCAAAAAGAACACATCGATATTTATGGATTACATAATGACCAAAGATTGACAGGTGAACATGAGACATCCAGTATTAATGACTTTAGTTATGGTTTTTCTACAAGAGACACTTCTATTAGAATCCCAGCTCAAGCAATTATTGAAGGCAAAGGATATTTTGAAGATAGAAGACCAGCTTCTAACTGTGATCCTTATTTGGTCTCAGATAGAATGTTATCTACTGTTTATTCAGAGGTAAATGTTTAATTATTTTATGTAACTAAAAACCCACTCAATTGAGTGGGTTTTTTTATGTTTATGATTTTAGATTGAGTGTAAACCTTGTCCGTCATTACTTCCCTCAATTGATAAAAGTTTGATGAGGTTATCATTATCACCTTTTTTCTTATAAAGTTCGTTAAATCCTTTTGCGATTCCTCTTTTGAAGACTTCAGTGAAGTAAGCAAAAGCGTTGACTGATTTATCTTCGTTGAAATTATACCAGTTTTGGAACATATCCAATAGTCCTGATTGATAACAGTCTAGTTTATCATCGTTTGACCAGTATCTCATTTTTTTGATTGTTTTCTTTGCTAGAAGTTCTAGCATTTTATCTGCGTTTCTTGTTAATTTTCCTTGTGCTTTTGACACTATAATCTCGACATAGAGATCCTTGTTATTTAAATAAATGGCTCATGGATTAATTTTTGGAATAAAAAACCTTTTCTGGATTTTTTATTTAATTCTATTAGTTTTTTAATTTGTTTTCATGTTATATATTAATTTATTGAAAAGTTTATAAAACAAAAAAACCCTCTTAAAAGAGGGTTTTTAATTTAATTTTTAATAAATTACAATTTTAATCTTTCTTTATATTGAACTTCTTTAACTCCATCTAACTCAGATGAAAGAGAATTAGATCTTTTTTCTAAGTTTTTAAGTGCTGTAGTCAAAACCTCAGATTCTCCAATTAATTGAATAGATCCTTTAATTTTTTCAATATTAAAGTTTACGTCTTCTAATTTTAAAGTGATTTCTCTTTCTTTATCTTCTAATTTTCTTTTAACAACTAATTCTTTAGAAAGTTTATTTTCATAGAAATAAGTTAAGTCATAATTTAATTCATTTCTTACTTCATTTACTAATTCTAAAGCTGATTCGTATTTAAAGAATGAGTTACCATATCTTTCATCACATCTGTAAAGATAAGTGTTGTTTTTGTAATTGAATGCATAACACTCTAAACAAGGATTGATTAGGTTACCAATTCTTTTAACAACGTCTAATTCAACAAATTTATCTAAGTTTTGAGAAACTTCTAATAAAACAGGGTAGAAATTTTTGTTAACAATTGGAACGATAGGAGAAGAAAAAAGAGACTCTAAAGTTGTATCTTCATTTAATTCATCATCATTGATAAAGATACCACCTTTTTTAGCAACTGAAAGTCCAAGTGTTAAATATTCAGAAATTCTAAAATTAACTCTATCTTCTGAAACTTCTGCATATTTCATAGCAGTTTCTAAAGTTCTTAAACTTCTTAATTCTTCTTCATCTTTAATATGAGTTTCAATTAAAGTTTTCTCAATTGAGTTTTCTGTTAAAAGAAACCAAGAATCTCTGATTAATGCGATATGACCATCTTCTACTGATTCAACAAGTGAATAAACGGATTCGCCTTTACCACCACTAAGAAGATTTGATCTTTTCTCAGGAGTTGTTGTTAAATTATGAACAAAAAGTTTAATCTCAGGAACCCAATCATAAATAGCTAACTCGTTTAGAACTTTTGACATTCTGTCTTGGTCATTTTCTAAATTAATTGTTTGTAAAAGAACGTTAATTGGTTGTCTATAAAGTTCTCCTTGATTTTTTGAGTTTAAAACATTATACAAATTTTTCAATTCATATAATAACTCATAGTTAGCCATATCATCATTTAGAGATTCTAAAAGAGATTTCACACTTTTATCGTATGTATAAGCTTTAAGTTTTTCATTAAGTGAATTAATGATAGTCTTTTCAGAATGTTCATTAGAAGCATTCATGTGACCCTCTACTATAGTAGAAACCTCTTCTTGATCAAGGGAGAGATTCTTTCTGAAATTAAACAACTCGAGTTTAAGATTCTTCATATTTATAATATTTTTTTTTCTTTATTAATCTATATATTAAGACAAAAAAGTCAATTTTTACCATTTTATTTTTAAATAGGATTGGGATTTATTGGGGGATTAGGACCTCCATTATTACCAGGAGCTGGATTGCCAGCATTAGGATTGGTTAGAGGAGCCGACGCTTTTTGTCTAGCTTGTAGTATATTATTGAACCATCTTGTTCTTTTTGGTGCAATTAGATAGTAATCAGGATCATCTGAAAAACTACCATTTATGATTCTTCTTGATGGATCTGATCCTAATGGTGAAGCACTTCTACCAAAGAAACTACTGCTTGTTAATCCAATTGGATATGTAGATCCACTAGTTCCAGAGGTTCCAGCGGTTCCACCGGTTCCTGATGTGCCTGAAGAACCAGAAGATGATTCAGCTCCTCCTCCATCTCTACCACCAGAACCGTCTCTATTTTCAGTGCCTCCTACTGATCCTACTGATCCTGGAATAGACGATGATGGAAATTCCCAAGGTGTTCCATTAATTGGGTCTCTTGGTGCACCACCTGGTTGTCCAAAGAAGTCGCTGAATCCACCGTCTATAGGGAATCCATTTAAGTCAGACATTCCGGTTCCGTATTGTCTTGGATATCCTGCCATATTGACTCTATCTTTTCTGAAAGCTGGATAATAAGTACTAACTTCAAAAGAAGCTTTTAGTTTTATATTATTATCAGATGTTAGATTTTTTTCTCTACTCATTTCAATTTGATTCGTATCTGGCATTAAAATAACAGCATCAATATTCATAAAATTATGTTCAAAATACATAAACTTATAAATCCACATAGTATCCATAATAGCCTGAGCACATTTGAAAGTGTCAATTTCACTTGAAAGTGTAATTGTGAGTTCATAATTAACCGTAATTGGAATTGCTCTAACTTTCGCTAAAACTTTTCTAATTTCAACTTCATTTTCTACGACCATTCTTAACCAAACGTTTGGATTGGCGAACTCATCGGATTTTATGTTGAATCCGGTCATTGTTAAGTGACCTCTTGGAATCTGATCGGTGTTTAATTCGACAAATCTATTCTCAGAAACTACGTCATCTGAAAAAGAATCTAATAAGAATCTTTCATCGCCGGTTAAAGAGTAATAAAATGGAACATTTACTGCTACATTACCAGAAGAGAATTTGTTAACCCATCTTACTTGTCCCTCAAATGTGTCGAGAACACACACTGTTAAATCTCTAAAGAAAACATCTTCAAAATTAAATCTTTCTCCTATCATATAATTATATATAAAAAGCCATCTACTACATTTATTTTTTAACTTTACTCTCATTTTTGGATATAAGTTTTATGAGTTCAGTTAATCAATTACTTTTATGGGAAAAATGGAGACCAAAGTCTATTGAAGATATAGTATTATTGCCAAGAATTAGAAACCATTTTGAAAATGGAATTACTAGTAATTTTATATTTTATGGTCATTATGGAACTGGAAAAACCAGTTTGGCTAGAATATTAATTGGTAAATACACAAAAGATAAACCCTTTTTAGAGTTAAATTCATCTTTATTTACTTCTATTGATGTTTTGAGAACTCAAATTGAAGATTTTTGTAAGTATACTCCAATGATGGATACAGATTCTGATATTAAATACATCTTTTTAGATGAGTTTGAGAGAGTATCTTCCCAATTTCAAGATGCTTTTAAAGCATTTATTGAAAAATATAACAGAAATGTTAGATTTATTATTACAACTAATCATATAAATAAAATTTCTGAAGGTATTAAGTCAAGAATACCACAAATAAACTTTGATTGTGTTGATGTTGAAGAAGAAAGATTCCTTAAACAGGAGATTTTTAAAAGAATTAAAAATGTAATACTACCTCAGGAGAATATTACTATTCCAAAGGAAAATTTAATCGCGATTATTACAAAGAAATTTCCAGATTTCAGGAGTATAATGGTTGAGTTACAAAGTTTTATTTCTACCGGAAGCCTATCAAAAGAATATTCAGGTGTTTCAAATAAAGTTAAGTTGGAGTTATTTGAAATGTTATATGATAAGTCTTATGATTATGAAAAACTTTGGCATTTTATAAATAATATTTTTGGAGCTGAAAGAATAGATGTTCTTTTTAAACTTTTAGGTAAGACTTTTGTTAATTGGTCTATCGAAAATGGTAAAAACATTGATAAGTTATTTATTTGTAATTATATTCTCTCAGATTATTCTTCGAAGCTTGACTCTGTTTCTGATCCACTAATTCTTGCAATGACCGTTATTGGTAAATATAGAGATACCTTAATATAATATATAAGTCTATGGCTAGTAGTTTCATAGATTTTTATATAGGTTACCCAGGACATCCTAGATTCAGAGACCCTGAATTAATAGAGGATGATGCTATTAGAGTTATTGTTCAAAAATATGAAATGATTCTTTTCACTAATAAAGGTGAGGTTTTTGGTGAACCAAATCTTGGTGCTGATTTGTATGAGTTGCTACATGAAACTAGACTTTCTGCTGAATCAATACAGTCTGATATTATTTCACAAATAAATACATATATTTCAGAAATTAAAGGAATTGAACACACAGTCGAAGTCAATTTTTATGACCATCCTGAAAAACACGAAGAATATATGACTATTGATTTTACAATTGCTGGTTATGAAGTAAATGCTGTTGTTACTTAATTGGACAACTTGTTGCTGTGTAGATAAACTTATAATCTCTTTTGATTTTCACTCCTAAACTTTCTGCAGTTGTTACTACATCTTCTAAACATTCTGAGTCTGCTCCACCAACTATAGTAACTTCTCTACCTTTTAATTCTTTTAATAGTTCATATAATTTAATTGGGCAGTGAAACCAAACATGTTTGTTGTTTATAAAAGTAATTATTGTTCCTTCTTTTGTTGAGAAAATATCTCCTTTTTTTAATAACTTCTTTTCTTCTTTATCGAAAATATCATTATAAACTTCTTTATTTAATATTTTCTTATAAAAATCAACATCAACATCATAGTTGTATCTTTTTTCGATAAGATCTTTTTGATTTGGGAAATGATAAATATCTTTGTGAATTGGGATATCAGGATTTTCGTCGTATAGGTAGTCTTTTTCTACATTTTTCCCGTCTATGTGATTGTCCCAAATTTGATAAACATTATTGAAATTATTACAATATTTTTTCAATTCGTTTAAATACATTTCTGAAAAGTATTTTTTAAATGATTTTTGAACATCAACTATTATCAAAGTATCTTGATTATAACTTTCAAAAGTTTTAAGAAATTTCATAAATTATATATTAAATAAAAAAACCCATCATTTCTGATGGGTTTAAAGTTTATAGTAGTAAAATTATGCTTCTTCGTCTTCTTCCTCTTCCTCTTCTTCTGGAAGTGCTTCACCTTGAGCCTGTGGCTCTTCAAATTCTCCTTGTGCTGCTTGAGCTTCAGGTTGAGCTTGTCCTTGTGGTTGAGCTTGTCCTTGTGGTTGAGCTTGTCCTTGTGGTTGAGCTTGTCCTTGTGGTTGAGCTTGTCCTTGTGGTTGAGCCTCAGGTTGAGCTTCTCCTTGTGGTTGAGCTTCTCCTTGTGGTTGAGCTT
>Ga0181346_1000097_pt1 | contig 34493 bp, 49 predicted proteins | sample Su13VDMM15DN_FD_130100 | JGI IMG/M metagenome (GOLD analysis project Ga0181346, IMG submission 130100) | Freshwater viral communities from Lake Michigan, USA - Su13.VD.MM15.D.N | ecosystem: Environmental > Aquatic > Freshwater > Lake | place: USA: Michigan | collected 2013-07-15 | reverse complement strand
TGTTGGTTCTTGACCTTTTAATGTATCTTTGGTACGAATATTTGGGTCAATTTCTTCTTCAACAGTATCTTCTTTCATTGCCTGTTTTGTTGCTGTAGCATACATTACAGATTTAGCATCTTTGCCATAACGCTGTCTGAATCCAGCAAAACCTTTTTTCATAGACTTAACAATCTTCTCACGTTTAGCCATTTCAGCATCAGTCATTTGTTTTTCTTCAATTTGCTCAACTTCCTTTTCTACTTCTTCACTTACCGACTTCCAACCACCACCCATTGCTTTATATTTTTTTGAAGCCCAACCATTGGCATATGCAGAAGGATATACAGCAAATTTAGATTTAGCAGCAGCTTTAGCCCGAGCCCATTTCTCTGGACTTGTTGGCACATTTTTTTCATCTAGTTCTTCAACTTCTTCTTTTTGTTGACCACGGAGAATAGCAAAGTCTTGAGCATCAATCTTGTTATTTTTATTCTTGTCAATCTTGTGTTGTTTACCTTTGAGAGCCTCAATTAGTTTATCTTTAAACTCAGTATCTTCTTTCATTTTCTTATCAGCAACTGCCTTCTTCATAGGTTCTTTCTTGTCACCGTCTTTGTCCATATCTAAGAAGTCTGGCTTGGCAGCTTCATCATAACGACCTTTGGTTTTCATATGATCTTCTTTGTCCTTTTGCATCATGTCTTTTGCTTTAGGACCCTTGAGTGTATCAATGTCTTTCTTAACTTGGTCACGGCGTGCTTTAGCTGAATCACCATAAGAAGAACCGTAAACTCTCATACCAGTTGCAGTAGGTACTTTTTCAGCTTCATCTAATTCACTTTCTTCTTTGTGCATCTTATCTACATGCTTACTAACTTCACCATCTTTGCCATGAAGTCGTTTTTCATGTTTTTTTACTTCATCTTTACATGAATCTTCTTTATCTGTAATTTCTTTTACAGCTTCAGCAACTGAATTCATCTTTAACTTATTAACGAACATTTTATTTCTCCTGTTTGTTCTTTTTTTTAATTTTTATTTGTGTACCAATATTTCGTTCTGCATCTTTATATGATTGCATCGGTTCAAAGTTGGTTGCACCATTCAAAACACCACCAACACCCATGTCGGATATAGATGGGTCATTTTGAAAACCCTTATATTCTTTAATTGTTTTTCTAAAACTATTAAATTCTTTTTGTTCTCTGTATGTTACATCGCCTAGACCGGACATGGGATATACTGTTCCCTGCTGGCGTGTATCAAATTCTGGCCCCACACCTGTGGTGTTCCGTAGTCTTTGACTTACGGTTGGGGCATCTACTATTCGTTTCTTCTTTACTTTCTCTTTGTCTTTGGAGAAGTTGGTTTCTTTTGGCTCTGGGTTGACGGTGAGCGTTGGTTCTTGGGCTTCGCTGTAGGTTTTGAAGGTGTAAGTTTTTGTTCGCTTACCTGCGTTGTATTTGATATCATCTGTTTGGGGCTCGTTACCTCGGTTGTCGGCTGGGATACTGTCGAGGCCGACTGCTTGGAGTTCTGGATTGGTTTTAATCTTAACAAATTTATTAGTGCTTTGAACATTTTTTTCTTCCTTCACTAGGTTATTACCTATATTTAACTTACCACGTTTTTCTAACCAAGACAAGGAGATATCTCCATACATCCTGTTTTCTATGAATTCATTGATATTTAGGTAAGTTTTTGTTATATCTTCCTCAATGGATTCAAGTGAACCTGTATTATCTATCTGCATAAAATTATCAAAAGCTTCGGCAAAAAGCTCTTTGTTTTTCTGAGCTTGCGACCATTTGTCATATCGAATGGACTCAACCATCATACGAGATAACTTGGTGTTTCTTTCTTGGCTTATTTCGTTTGTGGTATTGACAAATACCATCATGGTAGAATAACCTAAATCTTCTAATTCTTCTTTGATATGGTTGATTTTATCAATACTATCTGCTGGTCCATTAATAATTAAAGGACTACGATTACGAATGGCTTCTCTACGAAAGTCATTAGTTTTTTCAGATAATTTCTGTTTATCTGCAAGATAATCAAAGGCTTGATTAGAATTTAACTCTACTGCACGGGACTCTGGTATTGATTCACGGATGACAATATCTTTACCAGAACCAGGTCCACCAGTTACGAATATTGCTTTGAATAGACCACGATTGACATTTTCGTGAATTCCCATACCCTTACGAGTATCATGATAGAGTTCCTTTGCATGATTATCAGCAACGTGTTCTGGAACACCTTTTTTAAACTCTTTGTAATTACCTGAAGCTGCATGACTACGCATTTTGGTACCAGATATACCTTCAGAACCTTCAGCATCTGGATCACGATGACCAGCCGAATGAACAGTAATTTTTTTGAAATTATAGTATCCGTGTTTACCTTTTACACCATTATATTTGTTTAATGAATCTTTAAATTCTTTAACACGGTCGGAACCAACAACAACATGAAGGTGAGTTACACCATTTCGATGAGCTTCAGCTGCATGATGAAAGATAGAAGGATGTTCTTTTGAAGATGACTTAAAATTAGTACCTGGTGAGTATCTCTTTAAATGTTTAACTTTTTGTTCACCGGACAATGGATTCTTTTTAGAATCTTGTGAATGAGATGCTACAACAGTATGACTTGCATTGTTTTTATCCGCAACTTCTTTAACTTTGTGAATTAACTTTAAGTGACCTGTGGTTGGAGGATTCATGCGACCAAAAGTCATCACATGGTGTTTTTCACCTTGTTTGGTTTCTTCTATTAATTCTAAAAATGATTTCATTGTGGTTTTTTAATTTTTTTAGGTTTTAAAGTACCTTCGGTGCCAACGAAATTGATGGAACTGGCCATTGGTTGTGAATTAAATTTTGATCCAATCGTAATTAGATGATTTCCTGTTGCATCATTTTCGTCTTTATGTGCATAAACTCTAATACCATTTTCACCACTTCTTTCAAGAGTAAAATGATGTGCTCGGCTAAGTGCATCCACATGAGCAGAAGAATCTGTTTCCATTCCATGTGCATGTGCGCCGTATTCTCCTTTTTTTGTTCCATAACCTGAAGCAACTATATATGGCGTTCTTTCGTTAGTTTTATCTTCTTCTTTACTTTCATTTGTTCTAAAATGATTAGCAGCTAAATGTTTTCTAATTTCTTCTGTAGACAATTCATTCAATCTATTAAAATAAGATTCTCTTACACTATTTAATATTTTGTTACCTTCTTCTTTAGCATGATCCGAATGTTGTTCATTACCAGGTTTACGAAGCCATTGTTTTCTGCCTTCTGTGTTTTCTTTTTTGCTACTTAAAGGTAAATGTGATATACCCTTTCTTTCAGCAAAATCATCTAGTTTAGGGTATTCATCCTCGTGCCATTTTTCACCAAGAGATTTAGCTATTGGTGTTAAACCTGGGTTTGAAATTCTCTCCGCACCTTTACCTTCAGTATTTTCCATATTGGATTTTGCAGAAATGCCAGGGTATATTGTTCCATGTGTTTTGTGTGGAACTTTAAGCATAACATCTGAAGTATTATCTTTACTTTCAACGTTGAGTCCTGTTATCCTTTTTATTGCACCTTTACCAGCACTTAAATGAACACTTTTTGCTTTGGTTAAATCAACTCCTCTTTTTTTGTATTCTAGTATAGAGGCTTGAGCCATGTGTTTAGCTCTTTGACTTTGGTGTTCATATTCTTCAGGACTTATTTTTTCTTTTGACGCATCGTGTCTGGCTTGTGCAGATGCTTTTTCTTCTTCAGTTTCACCTGGTCTAGTGTCTTTTAATCCTGCAGCTTTGGCTAAATGGTGAGCCAGTAAAAATTCATTTACATTTGAACGATGAGTTGATTCTTTGTTGGCATCGGCCTGACTACGAGCTTGCTGAATCACCTGTTCAACAGACTTTTTATTTTTTGAAGATATTTTCTCAAAAATAAACGAAAGGCCAATCATTTTATATCATATCCTTTTTTTCTCAAAATTCTTATGGCGGCAGATTCACTATCGGCAAAAATTGTTGCAACTGATTTTCCTCCAGAATAAAGACCATAATGACCAGTGCCTTCTTTACGAACATGTAACGCATGTCCAGTTAAATGGTGTGAAGCAATGGCACCATGTAATGATTTGGAGAATTCTTTAAATGACTTCATTGTGGATCGTTTTCGTAATCTACTTTAATTGTTTTTTTCTTTGTTTTTTTAGGTTTATCTTCTACTGAAGGTTTTCTAACTTTTAATAAATTTGCTTTGGCAAATTCTGATCTATTAACTAATTTTGTTGGTTCACCACTATAGTTGACCACAAAACCTTCTGGTCCAGTTGGTTTGCCATCAATGTGATGTTCTAACCCGCCCGTATTCTTCTCTAAATTTTTTACCAATACATTCTTTGCTTGTTGTAGATGGTGGTGCATATTTAGAAGGTTATCATAATGCTCAGTATTACCTTCAATGTGTTGCACATGAGATTTGGCTTCTGTTTCTTTTCTTGCTTGTGCAGCTGGTGTTTTTAATTTAGATGCAGCCTTAACAAATTTATCTTTTATATGTTTCTGTAGGCCTTTAGATGTGGGTTTTTCACCAGTCCTAACAGTTTGATTAATGTATGTTTCTAAATGGCCACCTTCGCCACGATGTGGTTCTGTGGCACGGTACATTTGTTGACCTCTTTCATCATGTATTTTTTGTGCAGCTTCAATATGTTTTCTAAATTGTTCTTGGTCTTTTTCTGAATAGTTTATTTTTGAGGCATCATGTTCAGCCGATTTGTGCCAAACATCTTCGTGTTGCTTAAAATTATGAACATCAGGACTAGCATCTGCTTTCATTGAGGTAATGTCTTTGCCATGATATTGTTGATGAACAACCACACCAAATTTGGCCCTACGAATTCTATCACCTTCTTGGCCTTTGGCTGAATAGGTGATTGTATTTGGAGTAAATGAAACTCCGTGTTTCGTTTCTTTTTTATCTTCACCACTAAACATTACATCACCTTGATATACACCTTTTTTTGGTGCCACTTTAGGCAAGTGTTCTAGTGCGTGTTTTAATTTTTCAACTAAACCTGGTGCATGGCCATGATTTTTTTCAATGTCTTTATTTGTATAATTAATTTTGGGATTTTTATTGAAAGCTGATTTTGATGCCACAAAGAATTTACCGGTTTCTGGATGATGGCCAAATACAATAGATGGAGAACCGTCATATTTCATCGTCAATGCGGTGCTATGGCCACCAGATTTAATATGTTCGTGTGCTTGTTGTAATGCACCAACAGCGTGGCCAAAACCTTCGGATCCTTTTTGTAAAGGTCTGTCCTCAGCATGAGTTATATGCTTGAGTTTACCACCCTCATCTTCCTCTTTGAGAAACATAGAAAACGAATACATTGATTTCCTTACAGATTTGCAATACACTTTGATTGCCGGTCGCTTATTTATACAACTTCTTGGTTCTTGAGCTCAAATCTTAGAAAGATTGGCTTCGATACATAGTGACTTAATTATTCCATTTTGTACCTTCAAAATCCAACCAATAATTGGTCATCCGACCTTTTCCTTGAAGTAGATAGAATGGTAGAGTATGAACTAATCCTCTGCTGGATCCATAGTATATCAGGTCTTTAGGTCCTCTGTCAAGAGCCCAAGCAAAGTGGCTAGAACCTGTATCACCACCAACAAAGACTTCGGCCGTGGTAATGTGGTAATAATTCTGAACAAAATTGGTAGAATACCGCCAATCCTCAAATGGACAACTTTCAGTAGGTTCACCTTTTTTACAGATTACTTTTTCATAGTCTTTATATTCTTCGGTAGAATATTTGGCAATAATCTGTTCGTATACATTATTCGGCCAATTACGCCATTGATTATATGGTGCATCAAACAATGGAAAGACAGCAATCTTTTTTTCCATTGGTGCGTTATTTGGTATTTTTACCAAATCTCCAGATATATCTCTGAAATCCCAAACATTTACTTTTCTCCAAGGCAATGATTGTTCACCCGGTTCTGTTGAAAAATAGTTAGTCATCTTCAACATTATCTCATAAAATGTTTGACAATGTGTGTCAGAGCTAACATTTTCTGGTTTCAAATGAAACTGAATCATTGGATCATTGTTGATTTTTCGTATGTGTTCTAGAACATTAGCGACAGCAATCATGTCACCATTACGAACTGTACCAAATGTACCTGGTTCAATATTAATAATCATATTGCAATATCTTTCACATGAACCAATTTTGATTTACGATTACCATAATAGTGTCGTTTAAAATCAAACTCAACAGGATGGCCATCCCAAGTTCTCATATCTTCATCCCAACCAACAATTGTTTCTTTGTTCATTAGGTCAGCAATAATACCAATGCCTGTGAATGTAGTAATAAAAGTATGTGGATTCTGTTTAATTAGATTACAGTTATACATTAATGGTTTTGTATAGTCCATGTATACAACTTTATCTTTATCGAGGTTGGTACCATTCTCAATGACATTAGTGGAACGCCTTGCATCAACATTCGGGTCTTGTTTTGTAGACCATCTATCACCAATAAGAGTTTTATTGGTCAAATCATCAACAAACATTGGAAAAACTTGAATTTCAAAATCATCATCAACTTCAAATAACATTCTATAATTATCATTTACCCAATTCTCATAACGACAGGTCTCAATTGGACGATTTGAATCTTCTTGGTCCATGCGTGTCCATGAACTGATAGTCATAATGTCACCAAAAGTCAATAAATCATCCGAGAAATCCACATCTTCAATCATTGGTTGATATTTTAGAAACTCTTTTATACCATTAAACTTACGCATTTCTGGTCTAATGATAAGATGAATCTTTTCATTTTTATATTTTGAGATACCTGATATTACAGGTAATGCATTTGCAAAGTCACCTAGGTTGGCGGTACAATCAATTTTAATTTTCATTATAATCCTTAAAAGCTACAAACCAGTCGTCACTAGAAACTTTATGTAGTTCAAACAATTCTGGTTTTTGTAAGTATGACATCAACAATAAAGTTTGGTCATCATCTATTAAATTGTTTTTGAGTAATTCACCAACATTATGGTGAACTAGTTGTTCTAATATATTCCACATATCTTTACCTGCAACAATACATGGTCCAGTAACATGAACATCATTATTGAAAATAACATCTTCAATATATGTTCCTTCTTTCCAATCTTTTAGAGTAAAGAAATGAATCTTGTCTTTGGCAAAAGGATACTGCCATTTCTTTACTTCGTTACGAGTAGATTCTTCACGACAATAACCAAAATCTAACCAAGCAACCAAATCTGTTTTTATTAGGTTTGTTTGCATGGCTTTCGTGACGAAAGAAGATTTAAGTAGATTGACGAGAACGTAGTCAGCATTCCAGTATTCTGGATTTTTTACTTGCATGGGATTTATTTTGGCTTGATACTGTAGGTCTTTTTGAACCTTAGTAATTTCTTCTCTTAGTTTTTCAAAACTATTAGAAAAATCAAGCGTTAGAATTTCGGTTGGTCTATCTTGTCTTATAAACTTTATGTCATTTATAAATTCTTTTGATGTATAGACAACCATAGGATTTTCTAATTTAGCCATATGACTAAATCGGTCAAGATAAGTTTTAGTTGTTCTATGTAAATAATGTGGCAAACCTTTGTCTGGCGTCCAATCACCACGACCAATATCAAAGAAAGCAGTAACTATTGTTATATCATTCATACCGGTTCTGTGTTAAATGTTATAATTTCATTTTCATTAGACCAATAATATTTTTTATAGTTATTGATGATTTCAATATGTTCGGGTTGATCTTCTACAAATTTATCAAAATCAAAACCTTTTTGGTGATGATGTGTATCTGTCAAATATGAATTAACACTATAATCTTTTCCACACAACATATAATAAACTACCATATAACAATCCATAAAACCTAGTGGACTATATTGTTGTTGAAACTTATCATGATTATCTTTAAACCAACCAATCACTTTGTCATAATTTTCTAAAAAGGTTGAAACTTTAAAAATTGAACCACCACCGCAACCATATTGATTTGTCAAAGGTCTTTTACCAGAGAACTCTGTAATACTATCAATGATGTTATCAGGAATAATATTGCCTACTTTAATATTCCATCCAGCCATCTCCCAATTATCTTTTACAGTAATAGGAGATTTTTTAATCCAAACATCATCTTCAACCATCATTATATGAGATGTATAGGTCTGTTCACAGGCAAATTTAAATCTTTCAAACCAAATTAATGTTTTTTCTAAATTATAACTTGGATAACCAACTTTATATTCAAAGTGTTTGTAATGACAATTAAATTTTTGAGCAATATCAGATAAATCATCTGCACAATCCGATCCTAGAAAATAGTAATCAAAATGGTGTTTACGGATATTCTCTACAATTTTTTCTGTTGATACTTTTTTACCAGCAGACGCCAAGTGTATAAATGATATAGAAGCCATTACATTAATCTTTCAGACCAAGTTTTAGGAGTTTTATCGGTGATAATTTCTAAAGGATAAGCATAGTCAAATGGTTTAGGACCTTTTTCTTTAATGTAATCAACTGTTTCCTGTATAGATTGTTGCAATGTTGTTTTTGTTTCATAGTTCAATAACCAACGAGCCTTGTCGGCAGAACAATCTGCGTGTTTAACTTCTCGTGGTCTATCTGGCATATGAATCGCTTCACCTGTGAAACCTGTTGCATCAGCAATCAGTCTGGCCAAATCTTTAATTGTTACTGTACCATCATCAGGTCCAATGTTAATAATCTGACTAACAACTTTAGGATCTAATGCCATCTTTTCTAAAGATCCAACACAATCATCAATATAAGAGAAACAACGAGTTTGTTGACCATCACCATAAATGATTGCAGGCAGGCCACGGAGATTACGATTAATCATAATGCTCATTACATTACGGAATGGGTCATCATACTTCTGACGAGGACCAACAATGTTATGTGGCACAGCAATGTTCCATTCCATACCATGAGTTTCGCAAAGAATTTTTAATACATCTTCACCAGCAACTTTAGCAACACCATATGGGTCAACTGGTTGTGGTGTCATATCTTCGGTGAAAGGATGTGGTTGATTACCATATCGTGCCATTGAAGTGCAATATACAAATCGTTTTACTTTGCTTTGAACGGCAGCAGATATTGTCGCAACAGAAGCCTCAAAGATATTTTTGGTAATGAAACTAGGACTGAATACAGACAGGCCTTCGTGTGCTGTAGCGGCAGTATGAATAACAACATCACAACCTTCCATAACATAATTCATCTTGTCAATATCACAACAATCTACAACATATAATGTTGCTTTCTTAGGTACATTATCACGATACCCACCAATCAAGGTGTCGTTACCTGCAACTTCGTGACCTAATTGTAACATTCGGTCAGCCAAATGACTGCCAAGAAAACCTGCTATTCCCGTAATAAAAATTTTCATGTTAAACTCGTTTTAAAATAGTTAATCCGTTATTGTTGGTTCGTCTTTCAACCAACTGCCACTCTGAATGTGAGTCCATAAATTCTTGTACCGCTGGCCAAATACCTTTACCACCAAATTCACCACGATCAGCAAACAATGTAGTGTCATGAAATAAAAGATATTTACGAACTTTGCCTGCGTGTAATTCTAATTCTTTTTGTACCTGCTCATAGATATGTAGACTATCCACCAACATCAAATCGGTTTCTGCAATGTTCACTTTACGGGTATCATCAACATGAAGTGTGACATTACGACCAGCATTTTTTGCTTCATCAAAAAACTCACGAATACCTGGTTGCGGCATAAACTCATAACTATGTATCTCAACATCATGGCGCAAAAAAGCACGAGTGCTTTGAGCCCAACCAACTCCTAGTTCAGTCACATGATTGCATTGTGATGTTAATTCGGAGATAATTGGTAAATGTTCGTGTATGTCTGTATCTCTTTCACAGGCATTTAGATATTCTTTTTCAAAGTCCATTATTCTGTCCTAAAAGTAATTAATTCTTCTTGTTGATATTTTTGTTTAATAAATTCTTTCCACTCTGGTACTCGGTCATATTGATGCACAATGGCAAATGTTTTGCCTAACGATGTTTTAACAATACCATCTTCAAATTTTGGTTCAGATTCTAGTAAATGTGGTCTGAACTGTGCAATCTTTGATGGGTCAACTGTTGTACCAGCCTGACAAGCCCAACCATCTAATTGTTTGGCAAAATATGTTACACCTTTAAATGGTTGTGTTTGAATCAGAACATTATAGACCGCTTGGTCACAAATAGGAATGGGTCGGTTGATTGCATTGAATAGAATGTTGAACACCATATCTTTTACATATTCAGATACACCACCGATTGTTCCTACATTGTATATCTCATTGTCTTTGAACTGCTCATGAACATAAGGTCCATAAGCTTGCATAAGATTCTCGTTACCCCATGGTTCATCTTTGTATCTCATACCTTCAGAACCAGCAACAAGTTTTTTACCTTTGAGATTTAATTCCAACCACTTAATTGGATTGGTTTGAAAATAAACATTTTTGACATCTGTGGTGTCCACATGATTATAATTCTGCCAAGTATTTTTGAGAAAATCATAGATTGAGAGAAAACGAGCCACATGAACTGGTGCTTTAATATCATGCATCTTAATGATGATAAAATCTCGTTTGATTAATTCACCAATTGTTTCTTGTGAAGCATTACCAACAACCATGGCTTTGTCGCCAGTAAAACCACATTCATCAATTGATTCAACCCACGGCTTTAGTTGATTATAGTTGTAATTTGTAAATGCACCGATTATTAAGCTTTTTGACGCCATGGATAACTCCCATTATATTTTTCATTCATTATTTTATTACCATTTTCAAAGAATTCTGCATTGACAGAACCTTTACCACCATCTACTCTATAACAGGTTGTATATTCACCTGTGCAGTAAAATTTAGGAAAGTGTTGTGTGATTGCTTGTAGAAACACTCTATCTTGTCCCCAACCGCCATGCCAAACACTTGCAATTTTATTTGCTACTTCTGTTTTAATGAAGTAACAATTAGTATCTATGTGATGAACTCCGTGATATGTTGGCCAAATACCTAACGATTCACAGTCATCAAAGCAAACAAACTTACCTTGTTTGTTATACACTTGGCGTAAAGAATAACACCATTCTAAACTTCTTGTATTAATTGTTTTGATACAGTTTTCTACATGCGACCGATATAACCAATTATCTTGGTCAAGATAGGCAACATATTCCGTATTAACTAGGTGAGTGAAAGCAGCATAGACACGATGGCCATAAAATCCATTGGCACCGACATTGATTGGTAAAGAACAAATGTGAACTCGTATATCATCAATAGTTGAACCCAACACCTCTAGTGTTTTGTCCATATTTTCGTCACCATCAATGACAACATAACATTCAGTAGGATGACTTTGGTTTAAAACAGATTCAACGGCAGTTTTGACCTCTGGTGATCCAGTGGTTGGTATAATCACAGTAGCAGACATAATTTAATCTCGTGTTAGTTTTAATATTCTCTCTATTTGTTTCTCTATAATCGGTTTACGATTTGGCCAATATATATATTCTTTCTCTCCAGTAGAATGTAACTTCTGAAGAAAAGGAATAATCATTTTTTCTACTTCAGCTAAACGAGTTTTATAATCATCTGCTGTTTCGGCTGTCTTATTAACGACAGCATTATATTCTGCTTCCGATACAGCAGAGAAACCAAAGTCATCTTCAACGTTGGCATATTCTTTCATTACTCGGTCAAAGTCTACTAATCCCATATTTTATGCACCTTTTGCTATAACAAATTTAGAAGAATTTTTTTGACGAGATGTTGCATATGCATATACCCATCTTGTAAAAGATGCAGCACGCTCTTCATTTGAAAGAAATTTAATTAAATATGGCATAACAACATTTGTGACTAGTTCGGCACTAAGTTTGCCAACTTTCTTATCATATTCATCTCTTATAGGTCCATTTTTTGGTGCACCATCTTTTTCATATTTTTCTCTAATTGGTTTCTTTTGTTTTTGAAAATTAGTAGTTGCTTTGTCCAATTTACTTTTAAATAGAGTGCCAAATCTTCCTCTTTTCGGATCACAGAGATTTAATATACTTTCAATTTGTCCTGTACCTAGTCCACCAGCTTTGGCTTCAGCTCCTTTAATTTGTACTTCACCCCTAAAAGTTCCTCCAGAGTTACCTGATGGATCGTGTCTAAAAAATACATAGTCAGATTTATCTTTTGAAAGATATGCTTTTAAATCTCTTGCAGCCGGTTTTTGTTCTTTATCATCATATGGTCGCCAACTACTAAGACCACCAAAAGAAACTTTATTTATTTTGGCTTCTTCTGATGCTCTAACAAAATTAACTTTTTCTAATTTAACTGTTTTTGTGGTTTTTTTCAAAGATAATGGTAACAATTGGCCAGATTTAATCAAATTACTTATGAAATTATTTAAACCATCTTTACCCAAAAAAGTTAAACCTTTTTTATTTTTAATAAGAGTTTCAATATCTTTTTCAGCTTTTTTTGTTGCTAGGTAAATATCGGCTGGACTCCATTTATTTAAATTTCCAAAAGGAACTTGAGATTCACCTTTTGATACACCATCTCTTAATTCTTTTTGATTTTTATTTGCTTCAGAAAATAAAATTTGTATATTGTCCATAATTTTATTATCTTGGTGAGCATAAAATATTTTTGTAGCAGATATTCCCTCATCTTGAATATAACGAAATTTTGAACTTATCGTATTAATTTTAATAACTAAGTATTTACCAATTAATATAGATGACTTAAACCATCCGAGAGCCACTTTATCTTTAAGACCAGAACCAGTTAAAAATTTTTCAATTTCTAAAAATGAAACTTTTCCTGATTCAACGTGTTTTTCAAACAAACTTTTAATGGATGTTCGAGGATATTTCTTGGACCAATTAAATGAAAATTTCTCATATGTGTTGTTATTTTCATCATCAATATCAAATACATTGTTGATCGTAACACTTTTGGAGTTTAATCTGAATTTTCCATTAATTGTAGGAATGCCAACATAATCAGCCAAAGCACAAAAGAGTGCTTGTGAGGATTCAGCTAAATCTGTTGAGCTTGCCATTTTATCGTATAATTTGAATATATTTACCTGAAGTCCAGATTTCTAATTCTGTCCTCAATCGACCCTCAGATTTAAGGGTTTCGTATCTATTTATAGCTTTGGTCCGCCACCAATCAATTACACTACTCAGTTCATGTTTGTCATAATTTTCACCAGGTAAAAGTTTATCGGTTTTACAATTCATGTAATCTACTGTATTCTTAAATCCATAATCAGAAATATAATATCGTTTCTTTTCTGTCAACTTTTTAGCGTTCTCAATTGTTATATTGAAATCATCACCTTCGGTTGTTCCTTTTAATGCTGCTTTGGTCAGAGCAATAATCTTCGTGAATGTTCTGAGTTTTCTACTTGTCGTTGAAGTATCTCCACCCAACAAATCTCCAGTAATATTCTCCACATAGTTTTTCAAATCTGTATATCTTTGGCCGTGCATCATCGGTACAATGTCCGATTCTGTTAGACCTTTAAAACGAATGTAAGGTTTCATACCATCATATTGTGATACTGACTTAGTGCTGCCATATAAACTGGTAGTTTCAAATAAGCAGATATTCATATCATATTTTTTATTACAGATTTCTCTTACTGTATGACTGGTACAAATAGCAGATAGAAGTTTACCACCTAGGTAATTAAAACCAAATGGTTGAGATGGTACAATTACAAAACCCATAACACAAGCCGTATTAAACCGCTTGGCAGTATCTTCATTTTGAATCCAAACTTGTCCTAGGTAGTCATTGCGAGGTTTCATATAGATGACTGGTGAACCTAAACGAATGAATCCTAGAATCTTTCCTGAGTTCTTCTCTCTGACTGCCAATTGTATATTCTTACCAACTGGTGCTTTATTAATGTGTGAACTGGTAATGGCAAGTAATGGCTCCCAAACATCATTTGGTATTTCACATACTTCAATATCCATATCATTTGGGTGCATTGTGAAATCTGAGAACAAATCATCTTCAATTGGAAATAAAGAAGATGGCATATCAGCTACATTCTTTAGTTTCTCATCACGCATGTATTCTTCGGTACTTCCAATGTTACTAAAGTAATCATGAAAGGCCTTGGCACAATACAAACCATTTTCTCTGGAAATTATCATACTTTAAATCCACTAAATGATTTCTTTTGTTTTTCTTCTCTTGTACCAAATGTGTTTAGTGGTTTATCATGGCCAGCATCAGCGATACCCATCTGTGCAGCCTGTTCAACATCATATAGTTTCATTTTGGATCTATCAACACCAAGAGTAAATCGTTTGTGGAATGTTGGATCATTATAACGATTCTTCAATTGTTTGACCATGATTTGGCCAAGCTCTTCTAGTTCTTCAGAAGAAATCAAAGCAAACATCAAATCTGCGGTGGCGGGAAGTCCGAACGATTCACTCGTATCCTCAAGACCCGGATCACTGGAAGTAAATCCCGAGCGGGTAGTTTGTGTAGCAGATACAATAGGAACATTATACTCAACAGCAAGGCCTCGTAGTTCTTCTGCAATTGCTTTAACGTAGGTGTATGAATTAATATTCGCACCAGCCTTAATACGAGCAGAACAACAAATATTGAGATAGTCAACGAATATAATATCAGGTACAAAAGACCTCTTGAGATTAAGCTCATTAAGTAAAGTCCTAAAATGAATTGTAGATGCTGAGGCAGTTGGATATTCTTTGATAATTAATTTGCCTGTGGTCTTTTCACGAACACGATTAACTTTCTTATCATACATATCTTTTGGTAATTCAATCAAATCATCAATGGTTACATTCAATAGATTGGCATCAATTCTTTCTGCAATCTTTTCTTCACTCATTTCCAAAGTGATGTAAAGGACATTTTTACCCTGAACCATGCACGAAGCAGCCACATGACACATAAAAAGAGATTTACCAACACCAGTCCCCGCCAAAGCAATGTTAAGCGTCTTAGCTGGTAAACCACCTTTTGTGATTTTGTTAAAGTAGTCGAGGTCAAATGGGATTCGTTCCTCTTTTCTGTGGTAGAATTCATATCGAGCATCTGAGTCCTGTAAGTAATCATGGCCAACGGAGTTATCAAAGCTTACTGCTAAAGCATCCGATAATATTTTGGGAATCTGGCCTTTGTCATGGGTTTTATCTTTGCCATCGAGAATCGAAATAGACCCCAATACTGCGTTGTAGATGGCTTTCTCTTGGCAGAATTGTTCGGTTTTGTCAACAAGCCATTGAACCTCGGTTTCTGTAGATTTAATTTTCTCAATCGCTGATAGATAATCTTCGCATCTCTGAACTTCATCAGCTGTGAGATTTTTCTTTTCTTTGACGGCAATACTAAGTGCTTCAATCGTTGCCGTGTTATTGTAAGTCTCCGTGAATGATGTAATTTCATTAAATAAAGTTCTCTCTACACTATCACTAAAATACTCCGTCTTTAAAAATGGTAAAACTTTCCGAAGAAAATCCTCATTGTAAATCAGGTTTTTTAATATCGTCTGTTCCAGTTTCATCCACTATTTCCTGCTCAATATTGTTTGACATTAATTCTACAAGTAAATCACCAAGATAATTTTTAAAGTCTGTATCTTTTTCCAGCTTTTTTGGTTTATCAACTACTGATTCTAACACATCATAAGCAAAAAGTAAATACATTTGTTCATTTTCTTCTTTGAACTTTACCTTACCATATTTGAATACGGTATCTTTATATGGTCCTTGTAAGAACCTTATGTTTACCGCTGTTGAATCATCTTTGGGATAAATGAAACAATAATCTGTACCTTCAATCATCTTTCACCTCATTAAATCTTTTTTCTTGTATGGTCTTTTCTTTCCATACTTTTCTAGGGTTACCACACATTACACATTCGGGATTACCACAGTCCATTGCATGATGCTTGGCAAATTTGTGTGGTTCATTTACCGGCATACCATGTGATTTGGCAATCTTAGTTTGTTTCTTAATTTGATTTTGAGTTTTTTGAATACGCTTGGAATGTTTTATTTTAGCATCTTCATTACTCATCATCTACTCCGTTCGTTGTCTCCACTTCAAATGCTTGGTCAACATCTCCTTGCATAATGTTACCTGAAGCAATTTGATATGTGGTTTGTACATAATCTTGGAAAGATTTTTGTTTTAAAATTGGTAACCAGAATTCAGATGTATCGGTTTCTTTAATACGATATTTTTTATCGCCTATAACACCATCAGAATCCACTTTTGAGTACCATCCATTAGATGGCTTAATAACATGACCTGAATCAAGTGCAATATCAAGTAACCCACTCCACTTACTAATACCACCATCATGCCGGACTGTAACAGGAATTTTAGATTTTTCTCGAACATATCTACTTTTTTCCACATTGATAATAAAGTTATAACCAATAACCTCAGTACCTTCTTTTTCTTGTTGGCGACCAATAATAAAGATGTTATCAGCAGAATAATATGAACCGGTTCCACCACCAACGATTGCTTTGGGGAACATTCCAATTTCCATGTAGGTATGATTTACTACAATCATTGGAATATCTTTAAGATTTAAATGAGGAGTCACCATTCTGAATAATGATTTCACTTGTTTTGCTCTTGACATATCGGCAACAGACTTTTCTGCCAAGGCATCTTCAACTTCTTTCTTTGAAGCCAAATTACCAATCGAATCAATAATAATAATTAACTTATCATCACGTTCTAATTGGGTTAATTGTTGCATAACATCAAACTTTAATTGTTCAATATCAGTAAGAGGTGTATGTAGAACTCTACTGGTATCAATACCAAAGCTGTCAAAATAAGACTGAGGAGTGCCAAACTCAGAATCGTAAAATAGTAACGCCGCATCATCATATTTGTCCAAATAACTTTTTGCCATCAATAACGAAAAAGCAGTCTTAAAGTGTTTTGATGGGCCTGCCCACATTGTAAGACCGGGTGTTAAACCACCATCTAATTTACCAGACAACGCCACATTAATAATGGGAACTGCCGTTGGAATCATATCCTTCTGTGTGAAGAATTTTGATTTGGATAGAATAGCTGATTCTTTAATACTACTATTCTTTTTAATTTTGTCAAGTATACTCATAATTTTTTCCTTTTAAAAGTCACCACCATCTAATTTTTTTTCTTTGAAAGCCAATTCAGCTTTATCATCATATTTACTTATGTCTTGTGTTTTAGTCTTTCTAACAGGAAATCCTCTTTTGCCTGTTGTTATCGGTGGTATAGTTTCACCTGAAGCTTCACTAATAACAATATTTTCTTCAGTTTTCATTTCGGTGATATTTTGTTTATTCACTTCTACTGTTTGTTCTTGTTTTTTAACTGGCTCTTCAGGCTTAACAGGTTTAGGTTTTTTCTTTGTGAAGATAGGTATATCGCTGGCCGATAATCCAACAATTGTACCATTTTTAATGATAGGCCTACCATTTCCTTTCGACATTGACATATTCGCTGCTATCAATAATAACACAGCTAGCGGGTCAAATACAACCATTATTAACATGATTACCAATCTTACTGCCTTATCAATGGCATTGGCATCATCTGTGCCATATATCATATCTCCAATATATTTGATGGGGCCGACTTCTGCCACAAGTTTATTTTCTTCTTTTAATAATGGTAATTTTCGTTTATTGATATCAGCCAATTCTTTTTGTGTTTGTTGAATTTGTCTATCAACATTGGCTGATGCCGTTTCAGGATTGCCTGCACGTTTCAGTAAATATTCTAATCGCTCATTGGCAATCTTTTCTTGCTGTTTGAGTGTTCTTATTTCTACTGAGTTGGCACCAGCTTCTAATGTGGAATCAATGTGTGCTTGGGATAAAAAACCAAAAATGCCCATACTTGTAATCACCATTAATACTACTACAGCAGATGTCAAGTATGATTTTAATAAAAGTGGGCAGGTTTTCCAATTACGATATAACCATGATGCAGTAACTAATTTACTCATCTCAAGAACCGAACCCATAAAAACGATTGGCCAAAATGCGCCTGTAAAGATTGCAGCCAAACCAATAATGGAATAATAGGCTGCAATGCCTGATAGCAATAATGCGGATAGTAATGTTAAAAATATCATGAGAAGAAATCCTCTATTGAACTTGTTTTTTCTGTTGACCACTCCATACAATCAAGAATGACTTTGATTGGTTCTAGGAATGCCTTATCAAACTGCATATCATAATCGATATATTGTTGTAATTCAAACTCTTTTGGTAAACGAGATGGATACGAGATAACGGTATCTTTAAATGGATTTGGCATTTTAAGGTAAGTAAACTTAACCTTTTCACCTTCTTGGATGAGTGGATATTTTTTGGTGAGATTCAATCGTTTCAGATTGGCGTTGTATATAATTGCACCTTTAACATGAATTGGTGTACCTTTTTTATAAAGGTTAACCGCATCAGAATAGGTATTTAGGCCATTAAGACCACGGGGAAAAGAGATTTCTTCTACAGGCAATTTCTTAAACTCTTTTCTAAAATCTGTAATAAAGGTATGGATGTCATCTTGTGTCCCATTCACCATTAACTGAATTGCTTCTTTCATTTTTTCACGAATAGCAGATGGTGTGGAAGATTTAATCATTTCCAAACCCATCACCTTCATTTGAGGTTCATTGTATTGAACACCCTCATTATTATACACATTAAGAATGTATCGTTTCTTGGCAGTCCAAATACCTTTATCAGAAAGACCTTCACGCTTCATCTGCATCTTTTGTTCATAGGCATGGACATACTCAGCCAATTCATCATAAGCCTTATCGATATATGGTTGTATCTTTTCTTCACAGATTTTATCCATGAGTGAGATTACCTTTTGCTTGTTGGAAGTATCTTTGATGAACTTATTAACCAATTCACCCATGCGAAGATAGATTGAATCTGTGTCAGAAGCAATAACATAATCTTTATCTTCTGTATTCAGAATCTTATTCATCCAAGCATTAATCTTGTTTTCAATCCAACGAATACTTAATTGTCCAGCAGTCGTGACGCCAAGAGCCATACGCAAATCGTAGAAACGGAAATACTGACTACCCAAAGCACCATAAGCAGAATTGAGAGAAACTTTCTTTGCAAGTTGGATGTTATTGTATTTGGCAATTCGTTTTTCGATTTCATATTTTTTAGATTCATCTCGTTGATTTTCATATTCTTGTTTTGCTTGTAACATTAATTTCTTAAACTTACTTCTATCCGTATACATTTCTTCCATCATCTTAGGTAAGAACCCTTGAATGTCGGTACGAAAGAATTGACCATTGGGAGTAACTGTTACATTTTGTAAATTAGAAGTGTCAATTGATTTACTTAACATCTTATCAACAGAAACTCCTTGAGAAAGAACTTCACGCATTTCATCGGTATAGTTTTCAGGTTCAATAAGAGTTTCTGGTGAAATGTTGTATTGCATCATCAAATGTGGATACAAAGAGTTCAAGTCAAACGATGCCACCCAATCATGTAGTCCAGTTTGTGGTATTTTAACATATGCACCTTCAAATGCAGAATCTTTATCTTTGGTAACTCTTGGTGGAACAATAATATCTTTCTCAAACAAATAAGCATATGTCAATGAATCCCACATACGAGTTTGTGCAAAGACATCTTCAAAGTTTGTCTTAGTGTCGTATGCCAAGGTTACTGCCAATTCAAGCAACTTTAACTTTTCTTCTAGTTTAATAATGAGTTCAACGTCTTTAATATTATACTCAATAAACAGTTGGTAATTCAAACGATATAAAGTGTGTAGATTGTCATAATCATCATATGCAATCTTGCCTTCACCCAACTCAACTTGAGCGATATTATCCAAACGATAAGATTCTTGTGACTTACCGCCAGGTGCGTACCATTTGTATAGTTCAATATAATCTAACGATTCAACACCAACAAGACTATAAGAAGTCATTTCACGACCATTGATAATGGCCTTGCGTTCTGTAATATAATTCCAAGGTGAAAGTTTCTTGGTTTCTGGTTCGTCAAGAATTTTACGAAAACGATTTACAAGATATGGTATATCAAAGAACTTGGTATTCCAACCTGTGATAATATCAGGATAGTGGTCTTTCCAAAAGTTGATGAAAGACTTACAGAGATTGTATTCATCTTTACAACGGAAATAAATTTCTTTGCCTTTCACTTCATACTCACCACAACCAAACACATATGATTCACTATTAGTAAAACGGATACAAATTGCGGTGATAGGTTCATTTGCTTGATAGGGGTCAGGAAATCCATTCTCTGAACCTACCTCAATATCGATTACAGCAACAGATACTTTATCATAATCATAGTCAACCATACCTCTGTGTTGGTCTGCAATAAAGGCATATTCAAATCGTGTTTGACCATAAATTTTGGAGGCACCAGAAACGCCATCAAATTGTTTGATAAAATCTCTTGCTTTTTGAATTGTACCAAAGCTTTTTTGGTCGAGATAATCACCATCGAGTGAGGTGATGTTTGTAATCTTTTTGGATGGCAAATAAAGAGAAGGCGAATACTCAATCTTCTCTTTTATTCTTTGGCCATTTTTGATGCCACGATACAGAATATTGCCACCAATACTCTGGACATTCGTATAGAAATTTGCCAAGTTAACCTGTAATTAGTGTTTTGGTTGAAGGTACCACAAGACCAGAACCAAAAATTGAATTATAATTATTGATAAAGTCTTGTGCTGGAACATAGGAGTATACTACATTCTTCTTGTTCAAGGCAACCGTGGCACCAGTCTTTTGTTCGGCATGAATTGGAAATGGTGCAAAGCCAACATTTGGCTGACCAGTCTTTGGATCACGAACAATTGCGATGCCAACAGGGTTTTCAATGACAAATTCCGTTTCTGATTCTGATTCAATTTCACCTAAAATTTCTTCTCCAGTAATGAGTTTCATAGCCATTATCTTCATATTTGTACCTTTTCTCTAATAATATCATATAAATAAGTATGTAGTTGAAATGAAATTATATCAAATTTATCTCTCCGTGTCAACCTGACATTCGGTATTCTTTATTATTCTCCTTTAACATAACTAAAAGAAATCAAATGTCCGACCCTATCATTGCCGGCGCCCAAGGTGCCGCTAATACTCTCAAAGCTGCTCAAGGAGCAAGCAAACAATTAAGCGCTGTGGTTGTTGACCAACAAGCCGATATGGAAAAAGCGGTTCAACAACAACATATCAACAGAATGAAGGCTAAAGCTGAACAAGATTACTTAGCCACAATGGCAGAGTTTAGAGCCTACGAAAAATATCAAAAAGAAAAAGCTCACCAACAAAAAATTGACCAGTTAAAACTGGAAGCTATTAAAAAATATGGTAAAACTGCTTGGGCTGAAGTTGAAGCAACCAAAGCAAAAATGGAAAAAGATAGAGCCGATGAATTAAAATACATGGATAAAGATAGGCAGAAACAAATTCAGGTTTTTTGGTGGTGTATGACGGCTGCGGCTTTAGTAACATACTTTTTTAAGTTGTATAAGTAGATATGCAACCAATCATTTTTATATTCGTTCTTATAATTTGTTTTTGTTTAATGGTGATTGAAGCAGGAGTGTTTAAATAATAAACTGAAATGGAGGGTATTATGAATAAATTGCCAATAATAATTTTTATACTAGTTTTGATAGGATCATTAAGTGTTGCAATGTTAGAAACTTTAGCTAAATTTTGATAATGAATAAATCAAATATCAAACTTCAACATTATGGTGATACAATAAACGCCACTTGGTATTGGACTGATGAAAATGGTAAAACCATTTCACCATATATGGGAGATTCCGATATTGCTGAGAAATGGGGTAAATTATATAAAGAAGCTGTCAAAGAAGGAATAGTAGTTATTGATGGAAAACTCTATAACTCTAAAAACTAAATAAGTAATGTCAATAATTCATCCAATAGATTTTTGGGTATACCTAATGATCAACTGTCGGTTTTTTCCACACACACTTCTGAAACATACAAATGAACGAACTAATTTATGTCCTAGTAACAACTCATCTAACAATCATCGCAGTAACTCTATATCTACATCGTAGCCAAACTCATCTATCCGTTACATTTAATCCAGCAGTAAATCATTTCTTTCGTTTTTGGTTATGGTTAACTACAGGCATGGTTACAAAACAATGGGTAGCCATTCACCGTAAACACCATGGTATGACTGACCAAAAAGGTGACCCACACTCACCTCAATTATTTGGTATTTGGAAAGTTTTATTTGGTGGTGCTATGTTATACAATACAGCATCCAAAGATAACTTAATGGTCAATGCGTTTGGTAAAGGAACACCAGATGATTGGATAGAGAAGAACATATACAGCAAACATTCTCGTCTAGGAATTACTTTGTTATTACTAATAAATTTACTTTGTTTTTCGTGGTGGGGACTATTAACTTGGGGAATTCAAATGATATGGATTCCGTTTTGGGCCGCAGGTGTAGTTAATGGAATAGGTCACTATTGGGGGTATAGAAATGTTGAAACAAGAGAATCATCTAGAAATGTTTTCCCTATTGGTCTTATTATTGGTGGCGAAGAGCTTCATAATAATCACCATGCTGATGCTGGTTCTGCCAAGCTTAGTAGGAAATGGTTTGAAATAGATACAGGTTGGTTCTATATCAAACTATTAGAAAAATTCAGATTAGCTAAACTAAGCGTTAAATGAAGAACCACATCCACAAGTAGATTTAGCATTTGGATTACTAATTATAAATTGTGAATTAAACTTTTCTTCTTTATAGTCTAGTGTTGCACCTTGAAGATATTGAGATGATATCATATCAACAATTACCTTGATATTATCATTTTCAATTACAAAATCATCTTCTGTAATTTCTTCATCAAATGTAAATCCGTATTGATAGCCAGAACATCCACCACCTTTGACAAACATTCGTAATGCGCCATTAGGTAATTTTTCTTCTACCAATAAATCACGAACTTTATTAATCGCACTTGCAGTGATTGTTATCATGTTTGCCTTTGTAATTGTTTATTGCTGCCTTAATAGCATCTTCCGCAAGAATCGAACAATGAATCTTAACTGGCGGGAGCGAGAGTTCCTCTGCAATTTGAGTATTCTTAATTGTTGCAGCCTCGTCCAACGTTTTACCCTTGACCCACTCCGTGACGAGCGAGCTACTTGCAATCGCCGACCCACAGCCATATGTTTTAAATTTTGCATCTTTGATTATACCATCCTCTACTCGGATTTGTAATTTCATTACATCACCACAACCTTGTGCACCAACCATACCGGTACCAACATTAACATCAGCAATATCCATTTTACCGACATTGCGTGGGTTTTCATAGTGGTCTATAACTTTATCTGAGTATGCCATTTATTATTTATGTTGTTTTTCTATACGTTTAAATTCTTCATCTTCAGCGATTGCATCATCAATGTCTTTTGGTTCAGGTGGCTCGGCACCAGTGCATGAACCTCCATTTTTAAACCATAACTCCATGGCTTGTTGACGATACTTCTCTAAATCGGATGTCATCTGCCTCTACCTGCCTTTCGCATGACAGTCATCTTAGGAACAAATGTTTGTTTTGGTTTTGGTGCTGATGGTTTCTTTGCTTTTGGAATAGTGTGAATCTCAATTGGTGGAACTCCACCTTTTGTCTTTGGTTGTGTCATAATATCTCCTTGTTGGTTGCGGATCCTGGAGTCGAACCGGGAACTGAGGATTATGAGTCCTCTGTGATACCTTTTCACCAACCCGCTATAATTATATATGTGAAAAACTAAAATGACTTTTTTGTATTTTGAAATCGTAGGAAAAAATTTCGGAGGCTCCGACTGGCCAACCTTTTTAGTAAATCCAGATTACTTCTGTAACAGGCACGACATAAGTTTCATTTTCAATTTTGGTCGCCTTGTTCCAATTCAACAGAACTGTGTCACCAACATTTACTTCTTCTACCTTATCACCAATGGCAATTACTTTTGCACGGTCTGGTTCTTCTGCTGATTTCAAAATAATGCCAGAAGAAGTTGCTTTCGCTCCAGCTATTCGTATTACAATAATATTATCTTTAGTTGGTTTCATAATTTACCATTCACCAGACCAATGTTTTATGTTGGCTTCAGCATAAAATTCTTTTTTTAATTTTTTCCAATCCATGTCACCATTACCTTTATAAATTATTGTATCGTGTGGAGGATGTTCTCTGTATGTTTTAATAAACGGAATCTGTTCCATATATATACGCATCTCAGCAAACTTCTCAACACCAGGATCCGTGTTAATCATTTCACCAAATAATACTGTTGTTACGGCGTGCATGTATGTTTGTGGACCCAAAAAGAAAACATTCTTATGTCCTTCATACCGCCTCTGTAATATCAATTCAATTGTTTTTGCTTGAATTGGATTTTTAGGTTCAGTCAACATAAAGTCTTGTGAGAAATCCCATTCTAAACAAGTTGGCAATACACACTTTATACCATCTATTATAATTTCTGATAATGGAATATTATAAAAACGGTCTATATCCATGTAGAGACCACCTTCATCATATAATTTAAAGAGCCTCCATAAATCTGTTTTCTCTACTATATGTATATCTTTAATTAAATTGTAATCTTTTTTATTTAAAACATTTCTCAGATATTCATCCACATCATTATCATCATGTACTATAACAGTCCAGTCAGGATTCAAATCAATTAGTTTGCGCAAACCATTGACAATGAGTGGGGATTTACTATCGACCACATCTTTAGTCTTCCAAGCAACGTGTGCAATTTTAGGTATGGAACTCATTATAAATACATGTATGAATAAAAATTTATATGATATCTTAGGCATTTCTAAAAACGCAACATTTGAAGAAATTAAAGCCAAATATAAATCACTCGCTCAACAACATCATCCAGACAAAGGCGGCGATCCTGAATTATTTAAGGAAATAAAAAATGCTTATGAAGTTTTAAGTGATCCAGTTAACAGAAAAAAATATGACACTACAGGCCATTATGAATTTGGTACAAATCTGCGTGACCAAGCTTTAGAACAACTCAGTCGTTTATTTTTCAATTTACTTCCAAATATTAATCCCGATCTTGATGATTTAATTCTTATCATGAAGAATGAAAGTAGGCGAGAAAAGTTAAACATAAACAATAACATTAATACCTGTAACGGTTATATATTCAGACTGAAAAAAATAATTAATAAGATTAAAAAGAAAAACGATCAAGGCGAAAATCTATTAAAAATGTTTGCCGAAAACCAATTAAAGAACCATGAAAACGAATTACAAAATTTTATACGACAAATACAAATTGTTGATAGTGTAATCGAAATACTTGAAGATTATCAATATGGTGATGTTACAACTTTAATTGAAAACTTTATGAATCCCTCTGATCAAAAATAATTCATTTTTCTTTATTTTTTCTTGTTTGACTTTTTACTTCAAGTCGCAAAAGCAAATCCACCAATTCTTGTGGCTTTAACATTCTACCCCATTTTGATGGAGTTTTGTCAATCTTTATTTTTTCATCCACAATTTATGCTTCTGCCTTTCAATGTATCAATGCGTTTTTGAATCTTAGCTTTGTCTTTTGGTCTACTAGACTTTCCTAACATATCATTAAGTTGATTGAGGTTTAATGGACCCAATCTTGGCTTGCCAGTTTTGGTCAACATAGGATTTGCTTTACGGGATTTCTGATTACTACCTTTAGTTGCCATGATATAGTCCTTAAAGAATTTGGAGCGGTGCCACTGCTATGCTCAGGTAATACAAGAGGGTGTCTTATATCGTGCTATCACTCACCGCATGAAACAATTATAACATTATATAGGTTGATTGTCAATGGTTATTTGTGGTATATTTTTCCAAGCAATAGGTTCTGGACTTAAAGGTGCATCCGGATTACGAACATCAGAAAAAACTTCCCATAACTTTTCTTTGATTGCAAATTTGGTAAACAATCCTGTGGATAACCCGTGTGCTTCTATTTCCCACGGTTCATCATAATAATCCATATTTTCGGTAATCCTTTGGCCTCTCCATCGAGTGCCAAACTCATTCATTTCAATGTAGGCATATTGTTTGATGTGTACCATCTCATGAGCCAATGTTTCCAATATGTCATGTGAACCTATAATTGGATTTAATTCTATTTGAAATTCTCTAGGTTTATTACTTTCATTATAATTTAAAACATCTGCGTAACCTAGAGCATCAAGTTTAGGGTCAAACTTGATTTGAACATAGATATTTTCCAACATTTTTGGTGTCATTAATTGTTCAGCATAAAAAATAGCCGCACGTTTTACAAACGGCCGAAAACGTTTCTTATCGGGACATCCGATTATACTGAGTTGCATCTGAGGTTTCTCCTGTGAAAACCAACTAATACTTCTCAAATATTTAGGTACTATCTACTTTTCACCAGGTGAAATTTGTTCTATTGATATACCACAATGATTTAAGAAGTCTATGCCGATGGTATCTCGATACGAATTGCGGTAATATACCTTTTTAATACCAGCGGTATAGACTTGTTTTGCACAATGAATACACGGTGCATGGGTCAGGAACATGGTGGAACCATCTCCAGATTCACTACTTTTGGCCAGTTTAGCGATGGCATTAGCCTCTGCATGAATGACTTCATCCTTGGTTTTGGTGATAGTTCCGCCATCTTCTAGGTATTCTACCACTTCTTCACATTCATTGGTCCAGCCAGCTGGCATACCATTATAACCGATACTAATAATTCGATCATCTTTTACTACGATGGCACCAACCTTTAATCGTTTGGCACTGGATAGTTTGGCAAATCTTTCTGCCACATCCATGTAAGCGTCAATGAATTTTTGTTTCACTACCAAGAACCATCATCAAACCATATACGAATTGTAATAGGTAATAATTCTAAAACAAATGCATCTGTTTCCCAAACTTCATTTGTTTTATTGTAATCGCAACTAATTCTCCAATGAAATGGATTTAATTTTAATGTGATATTACAACCTGAATATTTCAACCAATTCATCTTAGAATCTCTAACATGGGTTCGGGAATGCCAAATTGACTACGAAGATATTTGTCTTTTAACATTTCTGGAATCATTGTGTGTGGTTCTTCTAAAATGAAAGGACAAGGGCTACCCCATTTATTAGTGGCCAAAAATGATTTGAATATTTTTACATCTTTTTCACTTTTTGGATCAAATTTTCTTTTTTGATTTTGCATCAACTGATAATTTGTAAGAATGGTCATTTTACATATTCCACATTGTCTTTACGGAGATAGTGAACCACCTGGTTTTCATTTTTACTAGATGACTTCACTACAGGAATAAAAGTAATGCCCTCAATCTCTTTGGTTTCCCAATTTGAATAGGTGTAATAGATGTCTGAGTTCGTTTTTGAACGAACCTTTTTGAGAATGGCTTTACCACCAGTGGTACTGGTAATATAACCTGGTCTTAGATTTTTTTTCATGATATAATTATAACTCAAAATAGGGGGTCTGTCAAGATCCCCCTATATGTTTACCGACTTTTTGGATAATTCAACTGTTCCCATTCCTCATCGGTTACAGGCCACCAGTTCATTATTCACTCTTTTCTTTAATGGCAATCTTTTTAATGGTATCTTGAGCCTGCACAAGATTTTCTAACCATACTTTTAACATGCCATTTACCATTTCTGCTTGACCAATTTCAATTTTGTCAGCCAATGTAAATGAACGTGTGAAGTTGCGATTAGCGATTCCTTTAAAGAGGAAATTTTCTTCTTCTTTAAGTTCATCTTCTTTTGCAGAACCTTTGATAACCAATTTATTACCTTCAAGAGTTACTTCAATATCAGACTTGGCAAAACCAGCAACTGCCAATTCAATGACATACTTGTTCTTGCTTACTTGTTTGATATTGTATGGAGGATACGATGGAATATTCTTGGTAACATTCTTAGTTACTTCTTCAATATCTTTAAAGAATTTATCGTAACCAACGGTGAATGGATCCAGCGTTTTGTGAAAGTCGAATAGACTTGGTAATAGACTTGTAGTCATGTGTAATGCTCCTTAGTTAAGCGAGTTAATCAAAAATTGCGGTCTCATTGAGCCCCGCACCATTAGTATACTATTATTTATACAACTTGTCAATAGTCCTGTATTTTCTTACCAATATTATATTTTGGTACTAATTGCCAGTCGTCCTTTTCTTTGTGGGAAAGAATCTTAATCTGGCTGAGGAATATTGGTGGTGGGTTTTCAATCTGTTGTTTTCGGACAACAGTTACCAGACCCCAATCAGCCAATAACTTTACTATGGCATTCCTACGGGACAAGTCATTTTCAGTAATATCGGTTGGTTTACCATCTAAGGCAAACAACTCTTTGAAATGGACAATATAATATTGGCCTCTTTTGTGTAATATGTGACACGATTGGAATAAGGTTTGTTCTTTTTTTGAAGCTACTCCAATGCGTGTAAGTGTTTCACGGACTTTAAGAAAATCGTCATTTTCATTCAAAGTCACCTCAACTAAATCAGTAATGTTAATCATATTCCGCCTTTATCTGTTCTTCTTTTTATTTCAGCGATTTGGTCATCATTAAGAATTCGTAAAGCCTCCTTGGCCTTCTGGTTAGAATAACCGAAGTGGGTCTTTACGCAATCTATGTTCTTATCGGCCTCTGTTTTCTGCCACGGTTGAAATTTCCGTTTCATTGACCTGATGGTATTTAGAAGATATTGATATTGAAGGTCTTTTTCCAACTCTGGATAAAGGTTCATCTCGTTGGCATATAGAACACAATCCATATGATATGACAAGGCACGGTTGACCACAAAAGGTGTGTAATCCTTTGCATCAATGTCATCATGTATTACAGACTTCTTAGTTTGTAGTATTGATGGGATAATTTCTTTGAACAGGTCAGGCATGTCAATATCCTGATACAGTATACTTTTGTAACTCAGCCATTTCTTGTTCAGTCATTTTTCTAACTGGTTTTAGAGCTTCTTGTTCTCTATCAATTAGAATCATTTTACGACCATCTTTGGTTGTGTAGTTTCTTGTTTTAAAGTTTTTGGGTTCTACTCTAAAAATCCAGCCAGCCCACTTATCAGAATGTCTTGGTGCAGGAACAGAAACAAAATAAAGAACATCAACTGACCTACATTTGTTTAATTGATTTGGTTTAAATGTAAAAGCATTTTGCATAATAAAAGGCACTTGAGTTTTAACTTCAACTTTTTTATCATCAACCAACAAATCTTTTTCTGAGTCAAATTTATCAACAGAACTTTTAATTCTACAACCTTCTTCACTCAACATATTAATAATGAGTTTCTCTCCGGCTAGGCCGAGTTCATTCATCATTTCTTCTTTGGTCATGTTTTTCATTTGAACTCACAATCTACCATGATTTCAGTTAAACAAGCAATGAGATTGATTTCAGAGTCAGCAACAAAGGCTGCTTGATATTGATACTTAGCAAGAATTAAAACCAACTGTGGAACAGATTGTGGTTTTAGAGATTCATATAAACTGTCGTATAGTTTACGGAAGATTCTGGCTGGGTCATTGTCAAGATTGTTGGTGACCCATTTCCTGGCCGAGGCGAAGTCTTTTTCTTTGAGGGCTCGAAGTAAATCAGCAAGTTGTATATCACTAACACTAGAAAGAATACCTTTGTCAATTGTACCAGCAACCGAATATCGTTGAAGTTCGTTAAGAATTCTACGATTGTCTGGAAAGTGTTTTGTGATAATAGCTGCGACCACTTCTTTGTCGTATGTAACTCTTTCTTGTGAAAGAATGTTTTCAACTCTTTTAAAGAATTGTGCAGCCAGTTTTGGTTTAGATCCGTTGATTTTAAAATCGATAACAGAGCAACGGGAGTGGATCGGATCAATGATACGATTTTTGAAATTGCAAGTGAAAATGAATGAGCAGTTTGATGCGAATTCTTCAATGGCTCCCCGTAGAGCCGGTTGAGTCGAATTGGGATTGAGATAATCAGCCTCATCAATGATGATAACTTTACGGCCGCCCATAAGAGAAACTGATGAAGCATAGTTTTTAATTTTGTTACGAAGTACATCAATGCCAGACTCGTCAGAGCCATTGATGATAATGTAATCGCAACCAACCTCATTACACAATGCTTTAGCAACTGTTGTTTTTCCAACACCTGCCGTACCAGATAAAAGAAGATTTGGTATCTCTTTTCTCTTAACGAACTCCTGAAAAGTTTCCTTGAGCGCATCTGGAAGAATACAATCTTCTATTCTAGCTGGTCGATACTTTTCGACCCATAATAAATGTTCCATTTCACATACCTCATAATAAAATATACAACAAAAATACTAATCAATTTGTCCTTGTAGGACACCAACTACATCAATTTGTGATTCTTCTACAACAATATTACCATTTGTTAATCCAATAACTGTTTTACCTTTCATCTCACCATCAGGTAAAACAAAAACAACAACAACTCGTTTTGGATTAACAGCAACTTTATTTTGGCTTGTTGCGTCTGTAAAATATACTAACATAATTATCCTTCAAATTTAGATTCTTTAGATTCTGTTGCAATCCAGTATTGAATATCAACAGATTTATTTTTAAATGAAGCAAGGCCTTTAGAAGAAATTTCAACATCATAGGCACCAGGAATCATTTTCAGATTTTCGGTTAAGAATACCATCTTAAATTTCTTTCCGTTACCACTACCCACTTCAATGTGATTCGTGTGAGCAGAATCATCTTTTGCATTAAAGGTTGTCAAAACAATTTTATCTTCTTTTGACAATACGGCAATATGTGGAGATTGTAGAATGGAAGCACTCTTTAATAAGTCAGCCAAATCTTCTTTAGTCAAAGAAAAAGCAATATCTACTGACGGCAAAGAAAGTTCTTTGTCTGGTGCTGTGACAATCATTTCTTTGACTGTCTTACGATAAGTGGTTGACTTCTTAGGACCAAATTTAAAAATCACATTCTTATCATCAAAATCGATTTCTGTGTTGTCAAACATCGAATGAACAGATAAGAACTGGTTCAAATCATAAACACAAAAGTCTTGTGGAAAGTCATCTTTCAAAGATGCTTTGGCAAGAACAGTTTTGCCAGAGGACATGGTACGAATTGTATTACCTTTTTTGAATTCCATACCAGAATTAATTGAGGCAAAGTTTTTTAATACATCAAGTGTATCTTTTGATAATTTCATTTAAATCTCCATCATGTAAAATTTAATAATACTACATTCAAAAACATTTGTCAAGTTATTCTTTGGAATACTTAACATCATGTTCATACAAAAACATCAAGCAACACATGGCGTGTGCCAAATGGTGTTTGCCAGATTCGGGATCGGTAATTTCTCCTTCTTTCCAAGCCCACATATGCCGTTGCATGGCATCAAAATATCTACGCTTAGAATCAGGAACAAATTTCCAGTTATCAGGTTCATACTTCTCTGCACCAAAGGTAAGAATTTCTACTGTTGCTTTGAGTGCTAATGGTGGAACTAAACCATATTGTAGTTTACCACCATCAAACTTACGGCCACCAGTGGTTGCATTTTGAGAAGCTTTTACCTCATCGGCAATCTTATAACCAAAGGAACCATTCACATTACTCATTACATTTCTCCAACAAAATTAGCCACAGCAGGCATATCTCCTTGGAAATGATATGTACCAATATGTGATGTTTTCATCCAAGGACATAACCAAATTGAACCACCCATCTTACGCCACATCTGACAGAACATATAATCTTCTGACAGGTAACGATCTGATCCACCACCAACGATACTATCTTTTGTATCAATGACTGTATCAAAGAAAGCATGAATGTATCGTGTACCATCAAAATTGGCCTGACCTACATGGTCTGGTTTATAACGAATCATTGGGTATGCTTTTTCCATCTTAGCAAACACTTCACGCTTAATCATCATAAAGCCAGTGCCAATTTCCAAGACCTCTAGTGGTTGAGTTACTTGAAATTGTGCAGTACCTTTAACAGGATTAAACACATAATCACCAGTAACTTTTTCTAGTGTTTGTGCTTCAATATTAGGATTTCTTTCTAGTGCTTTCTTGACTGATTTCCACTTAATCGCTTTCTTAGGATAAGGACCACCTGAAACATCTTTGTCAAGTGCCAATAAAGCAATTACATCCTGTGGACTAAATGAGATATCAGAATCAAGGAAAAGCATATGGCTACATTCAGAACGATGAATAAATTCATCTACCAAATAATTTCTTGCACGAGTGATTAACGACTCGTTGAAAAGAAATGAAAATTTAATCGCTATATTATATTGAAAACAAATACCTTGCAAATCAAGGCAGGCTTTCATGTATAATCCATGATTCATACCACCATACATTGGTGTGGCAACAAATAAACTTTTTTGTTGTAGTTCTTCTTTTTTAATTGAAATTTCCATTTGTTCTCCGAGAATAAAAAAAGGGAGTCCTTTTTGAGGACCTCCCTACTAAAGCTTATTAGGCAGTATAACTAAAACCACCTTTGTATGCGGCACGAACCATAGATTTGGTTGGTTTACCCATACGATAGAAAGCAACTTTCTTACCATCTACAACTTTTTTGTTTGTGTAGATTACATGACCATCTTGACGGAGTTCGTCAATACGGGCGGTAACATTGGTGATGCCGAAACGGCGTTGGGCTTGTTTGACAGTAAAAGTGTTGTAACCTGAAGGTTGTTGTAAGGCATTCAACATCTTTTCTTTAGCAGATAATTTGCTCATTGTAATACTCCATAGTAAAGTTAATAAATCCTTGCCTTAAGCAAGTTCTCACATCATATCATTATATATGTGTGTGTGTCAAGCATATTGATGGTATACTTGTTTATCTGCCAACTTGTGGCAAATATTTGGCCTTGGTTTCTTCCCAAGACAAATAAATTAGGTCATCATAGAAAAGTGTTTCATGTGAAACATTGTTCTTTTTCTGTAATTGCCTAATTCTTCCTTTGGCATATTTGGTTTTCCAAATATTACTCAAAGCCTCTTCACTGGTATCAAACGACTTTACCAGTTTATCTTCTGTGATTTCTTTTCTCAAAAATTCATTTGTGTTATTATACAAAGGAGAGAAATAGATTCCACGTTGATGTTCGGTACGAATCAGTTTTTTCGGAATCTTTAATTTAGAATATGCATAATTTAAAGAACGATTTTTATGGTCACGCTTAAGTGGAAGTCCTTGTGAATTCTTGGCTTCCCACCATTCAAAATATTTACGAGTATCGTTTTCTTTAATCCAATCAAATACTAATTTTTTGGTTGATCGACTTGGTTCAAAGGCAACAGAACCTGAGGAGAATCCCATGGGTGTCCAATGTTCTAGTCCATCATACTGTGATAATCCACCAGCTTTAGTTTTGCCATATAATGATGTTGTGGTAACACCAACAAGAACATCACCGTATTGTCGTTTCCAATCTTTTTGAACTGTATCAGATAAACACATCAATGCCAATAATTTGCCACCCATGTAATTAAAACCAAGTGGTTGTAACGGAACGATTGTAGAGCCGATTGCCGTGTGATTAATCATGTGTTGTTGTGTCTTAACATCTCTCGACCATCCGATTGCGTTATCTCTCGGAGTCAAGTCCAGAAAGTCTGAGGAGATACAGATAACACCAAGATATTTACCTGTTACTTCATCAGTTAAAACATAAAATAGATTACGACCAATATTAGAATTGTTCTTCATTGTAGAAGAAAAGGTACGAATGGCATTCCATCTTTCGGCATCAGGACCATTTGAAAGAACCATAACAGGTTTTAATTTATCAAAATCGTCAAGTTCTTTTGGCATCCAGAAATTGGATTTAACTTCTTTAATTAGTTCTTCTTGTTGAGGATTAACCATTTGAATTTCATTACCAAATAGTGTAGATACCTCATGAACAGGATATCTCTCTTTCACTTCACACCACTTTTGATATAAAGTATATTCACGAACATCCATTTGTGAAGCATATGTTAAATCCTCAACAAGGACTTTTTTCATATGCTCTTCATCAATGTGTTCAAAGCCATCGGCAGGATTTTTATCTTGCCAGTCTTGCCATTGTTTTTCTACGAATTCAATAGGTGTTGCCATTATTTTTTAATCTTACTCAAGTTTTTTTTCATTTTGTTTAACATCTTAAAGAGTTTATCTCTTTTCTTCATAGCCATTTGAAATGCCAAAGGTTTAACACGG
>Ga0181346_1000096_pt1 | contig 34508 bp, 46 predicted proteins | sample Su13VDMM15DN_FD_130100 | JGI IMG/M metagenome (GOLD analysis project Ga0181346, IMG submission 130100) | Freshwater viral communities from Lake Michigan, USA - Su13.VD.MM15.D.N | ecosystem: Environmental > Aquatic > Freshwater > Lake | place: USA: Michigan | collected 2013-07-15 | reverse complement strand
TAATCTTGGGGGCTTCGGCCCCTACTTTATAGGATAAAACATGAAAATATTAACACAAGAACAAACCCTTCAAATTGCTGATATACTAGTCAGAATTAGCACTTTTGACGGTCATCGAGATGCTTATTTTTGGCTAAATGACCCTAAAACAGCAGAACTATTTGATCAAATTCGTACAATTTTGAAGGAAATGAAATGAAAAAATTATTTGAATACTTCTTATTGTGCCTAATGGCATTCATATTTGCAGCCATGTTCGTATACGGATGGTCAGCATGAGCGACCATAATGAAATGTTCGGCTCTTGGCTTAAAGATCTTGCTAACCCAACTATGAGGCAATACGAGCAAGTTCGTGAGTTTCGTGAAAAACTTAACCTACCTGTGTCTGATGTACCAGCTCTTTTGGCGCCCGAACACCTAAGTTTTTATGCTAGGTTCTTAATGGAAGAGCTATCAGAGCTAATGAAGGCGCATGAAAAAGGTGATTTAGTTGATGCAGCCGATGCTGTGGTTGACTTACTTTATGTGACCTTGGGGTTATCACACCATTTAGGATTGCCACTCCCTGAGTTATTCCAAGTGGTTCACAAAGCCAACATGGCCAAGGAACCTGGGACAACTAAGCGAGGTGTAAGCCAAGATGCTACAAAACCAGAAGGCTGGATACCACCAGAACAAGAAATTTCAGCAATTTTATACAGGAATCGTAAATGAAGTACGACGGAAATAACTGGCTATCAAACACAGAACGTAGAAACCCGTTTATGAGAGTGTGTGAATATTGTCACACAAGACAAGATAGCCAAACAGGATCTAAAGTCCTTAATGAAGGCGGCCTTAGCTATAAGTGGCGGTGCGCCAAGTGTACAGAACGGAGAAAAGATGAAAATAAGTAAACGACACGTTGAGTGGCACACAATTGACTTGGCTGTTGATCTAATAGCTGTACAAATATGCGAAGATGAATGGCGCCCGAGGAAGATTTGTGGCGTCAGCCGTGGCGGCCTAATACCTGGTGTTATGCTCAGTCATCATTTGAACGTGCCTTTTGAACCTATCACACCGGACACTGTCTTATTAGACAGCAAGGACGTGCTTATTGTAGATGACATCTACGACTCAGGAGCCACTATCAAGCAGTTAAAAAGACTAAACCCTAGTGCTAGAACTGCAGTTGTCCTATTTAGTGACCTACATGATGATGTTTATGCAGTAGACTATTATGGCGATGACTACTCTGGTGAACAATGGATAGTATTTCCATGGGAATCATATTTGTCATAATGTGAAATCAGTACTGCAGGAGTCTATGTAGAATTACTCTTGTAGTACCAATACTCTGTCACAACGTTTATATAGGATAAAACATGAATAAGATTACATTAGATGAATTTCACAACGATGTTCAAGAATTCGTTGGCACAATTTTCCAATTAGCTCCAGAAGATAAGCAAGTCTTATTTTGGCTATACCACCAGCCTACTAGCGTATACCTTTACATTAGAAAAAATTGCCCATTCCGTTTACCAAGAATGTGGCGTGAGTGGTATGAAAACGGAACTATGCCACTATGAACATATTCTATTTAGATTCCAACCCTAAGCAAGCTGCCATATACCATTGTGACAAGCACGTGGTCAAGATGATTGTAGAAACTTGCCAGATCCTTTGCTCTGTACATTTTAGGTGGAATAACCACCAACCATGGATGTACAAACCTACACATCAAAAGCACCCTTCTACGCTCTGGGCTGGTGATAATCCAGCTCATTACATGTGGCTCCATAAACTTGGTTTAGAGTTATGTGCAGAATATACTCGTAGATACAATAAGCAACATGCTTGCTATGATTTATTAACTAAGCTTATAGAAGTACCTACCGATTTGCTTTTATGCGTAGAAGCTGATTGGATAGATCCGCCACAATGCATGCCTGATGATTGTAAGCAATCCTTTGCCATTGATGCATACCAAGCTTATTACCGCCATAAGAAAACTATTATGTCAATGAAGTGGTACAAATCATTTGACTTAGCCCCTAGTTGGATGGCACAAGCATGAACGAACGTTGGGCATTAAGATACCTAGACATGGCTAAGCTCATAGCATCATGGTCCAAAGATCCAAGCACAAAAGTTGGTGCTGTTATAGTAAATCCACACAATGAGATTATTTCACTAGGCTACAATGGTTTGCCTAAAGGTGTTAAAGACTCGGTTACTAGATTATATGATCGAGAAACTAAGCTATCGATGACAGTACATGCAGAGCAAAATGCTTTATTGTTTGCACATGAGTCCGTCAGAGACTGCACTTTGTATGTATACCCATTTATGCCATGCAGTAATTGTGCAGGGTTAATTATCCAATCAGGTATTAAAGAAGTTGTTACATATAGCTATGAAACGCTTAATTGGGTTAAATCATTTGAAGTGTCAAAAGCTATGTTTAATGAAGCAGGTGTTAAGTTAACTACATTTCAGGAGAAATAATGAATATTTCAGAATTAATTAATAAAATCGTCGAAACAAAAAAGGCTAAAGCACAATTGGCAGCAGAAGAAAAGAAACTAAGTGGTGAATTAGCTACATTAGAAGCTGACCTTATGAAGCTTATGTCCGAAGCCGGCACATATAGAGCATCATCAGACCAAGGTCATACGGTAAATATGTCCCAAAAAGATGTACCGACAGTCACTGATTGGCCAACATTCTATAATTATGTAGCTGAAACTCAGCAATTCGAGTTCCTACAAAAACGTCTCTCAACTCCAGCATTTAAAGAGCGCTGGACTGCAGGGGAAACCGTCCCAGGTGTACAAGCTACACAACTATGGGATTTATCTGTTACAACATCACGAGGTTAATATGAGCAATAAACAATTAGCATTATTTGAAGATGAATTGGCAGCACTTGCCAAACAAAACGTAGCTGAAGTAGCTGCTACAGGCGGTACACCATTCATTAGCACTAAAGGTGGTGTATTAACATTTAAAGAGAACTCAATTGGTAATACTTTAGATGTAGTAATCATTGCATCACCTGTAGAACGTATGTATTACACATCACGTTATGATCCAACTAAAGCAGTAAAACCTGCGTGCTATGCTCTTGGTAAAACAATGACTGGCTTAATTCATAATCCAGCCGCTGAAGAACCACAACACGAAGACTGCCAAAACTGTCCTAAAAACCAATGGGGTAGTGCTGGCAATGGTTCAAAAGGCAAAGCATGTAGTGAAAAGCGTCGTTTATTTTTAATCGCCGCCGACACTATTGGTAGTGCATCAGATGTAGAAAAAGCAGAGGTTGCATGTTTACGTACACCAGTAACTAGTGTGAAAGGTTTTGCTACTTATGTACAAAATTTATCAGCAGCTACTAAACGTCCGTTAGCAGCAGTTATCACTACAGTTAACTTAGTGCCAGATCCTAAATTCCAATTCCGCTTAGACTTTAAATTTAAAGAAGCCATTGAGGACATGGAAGTAATTAAGGCATTATTAGCACGTGGCGATAAAGAAATGGCCAATGCTATTACTGCTGGTCCTGAAGATGAGGAACCAACTTCTAATGCACCACAATCAGGTAAATTCTAATGACTAATGACCCAATTTTCCTTGACTTTGAAACTAAGGCAATTGGGCCACGTCCTGACTATCCTCCGCAGCCAGTAGGTTTGGCCGTGTTGGATAGAACAGGGCAATTCAAGTCTGACTATTATTCATTTGGTCACTTCGATGAGAACAACTCTACATTTGAAGAGACAAAAGACGTATTACAACAGATCTGGGATTCAGGCCGTTCGATTTGCTTTCATAACTTAATGTTTGACTTATGCATCATACATGAGATCTTTGGGTTGCCATACCTATCGCCGGATAGAATGAACGATACATTGGTAATGGCATTTCTAAAGGATCCGTATGTCAAATCGTTATCGCTCAAGGAACTATGTAATGAATGGCTTGGCATTAAGCCTGACGAGCGTGATGAATTATTTGAATGGATTGTTGCTAATATTCCAGAAGCTGCTAAGAAGCCTAAAACGGCTGGTGCATATATTTCAGATGCTCCATCAAAGCTTACAGGCACCTATGCTATGGCTGACGTTCGTCTTACTAGCGAGCTTTATGATCATTGCCGTCCCGTTGTGGATACTATGGAAACTGCGTATTTACGAGAAATAGAATTAATGCCAGTTTTACTAGACAATTCCAGACACGGAGTGCGTCTAGATCGTGATGCTATGCTTAAGGCTATGGAAAAAGCCACATTTGACATCAAGCAATGTGAAAACTGGCTAAACGATTACTTTGAATCTACTGAGATTAATTATAACTCCGGTGTTCAGCTAGTAAAAGCTATTTTTGCTAAAGGTGTAAATAATAAAGAACTAGATTGGCCTGCATCTGATAAAGGTACACCTCTGTCTGATAAAGAAACTATATCTAAACATGTAACCGATGAAGTTTTGGTGTCTGTCCTACGGCACAGGGACTTGCTTTCAAAGCTGATGGGTACATATATGGAACCGTGGGCGGCACAATCCGAGAAAACAGGTAGAATCTATACAGAATGGAACACTGTTAGAGGTGAAGCAGGCGGCACACGAACTGGCCGACTAAGTGCTAAGCCTACACTACAAACAATGCCGTCACGAGGTCCTAAAACACCATTGCCACCTGAGATCAAAGAACTAACTATTCCTAAAATTCGTAGCTTTATTCTACCTGATGAAGGACATAAGATGGTAGCATGTGACTTCCAAGCTCAGGAATTACGATTATTTGCACACTTTGAAGGCGGCCAATTAGCAGAACAATACCAAAAGAACCCACGTGTTGATTTACACCAGTTTGCATGTGACCTTATGAGTAAAAAAGCAGGCAAAACTGTTATTCGTGACTATGCAAAAACACTATCATTCGGTATTTTGTATGGTTCAGGCCCTAATAAGATCAGTGAAATGTTAAACATTAGCTATGATGAAGCTAAAGAACTAATCACATTATATAAGTCAGAAGTAGCTACAGGTTTAGCCGCTATTAATGATGATTTAATGCGTAGATACAAGACAAGAACACCATTTAAAACTGTAGGTGGCCGTTATCTAAAAGGTGAACCACCTAAGGTAATTGGTAATAGAGCAATGAGTTTTGGCTATAAGTCATTAAATGCATTAATTCAAGGCAGTGGTGCTGACCAAGCTAAACAGGCTATGATTGACTTTGCCAAACGTACAAAGCATGCTAGACTACTTTTATCACTTCATGATGAAATCATTATTAGCTGTAAAGAAGGTCATGAAGCAGAAGAAGGTGAATTGCTAATGGATTGTATGATCAATGCTTTCCAATTAGATGTGCCATTCGTATCCGACGTTAAAATCGGTAACAATTTCTCGGAGGTAAAATGATCGATCCATTATCAGATCCAGTAGAAGCTCAGACGTTCGGTCCATTAGACCCTAAGCCTGTTGTATTTTCTTTTTCAAGACTAAAGACATATGACCAATGTGCTGCTAAATATAAGTTTACCTATAAAGATAAACTACCACAACCTACTGGTCCTGCCGCAGAACGTGGCAAGATGATCCATGCCGAAATAGAAGAGCTAGTCAAAGGTAGACTACCTCTCTATTCCGAGATCACTGAGTACTTAGAACCGAAAATCTTAGAATGGCGTAATAAGAATGCTCATGCTGAGATGGAATTTGCAGTCGATAAAGACTGGAATGAAGTGCCATATGACTCCGATAAAGCTAGATTTCGTGGTGTCATCGACTTGTACTACGAAGAAGACAATATTGCTACTGTACTTGATCACAAAACCGGCAAAGAGCGCGATTACACCGATCAATTGATTGCATATGCTACTGTTATTTTTTCTATTAAACCTCATATTGATAAAATTCTCCCTATTATTGAGTTTATTGATAAGAAGAAGACAGTTAAGTACGATCTACTAACCAAAGATAAGCTAGGTTCTATGAAGGTTGACCTTGGCTTTAAGTTTATGGCTATAGAGAATGACAATGTCTTTGCCCCTAATCCAGGGTATTTATGCAATTACTGCCACTTTAGAAAAAATAATGGCGGTCCGTGTAAATGGTAAAGATCCTAGAAAGAGAACTAGAACGATATTTCAGTAAAGAATGTAAGAGACTAGGGATCGAATCGTTAAAGATTATTCCTAGATTCTCGGTAGGATGGCCGGATAGATTGGTTATCCTGCAGGATACAAAAGTAATTTGGGTAGAACTAAAGACACTAACTGGAGTACTATCTGCTAAGCAAATTAAAGTACACAATACTTTAAGAAATCATGGTCACACTGTCTACGTATTACGAACTAAAGAGGAAATCACAAATGTTTTGGAAGCCGCATCAATATCAGCTAAATGCTGTTAAGTTCTTATTAGAGTCCGGATCAGGTTCATTATGGTTAGAACCTGGTTTAGGCAAAACAAGTGTCACATTACAAGCAATTAAATCACTTAAAGCTGCAAAACAAATACGTAAAGTGCTAATCCTTGCACCACTTAGGCCTGCTCATGCAGTTTGGGGGCCTGAAATAGAAAAATGGGAAAACTTTCAAGACCTAACTTATACTGTTTTACATGGCTCAAAGAAGGATCAGCTAATTAATGAAAACACTGATATACACATTCTTAATTTTGACGGTCTTGCTTGGTTTAGCAATATCATTGCTCGCCGTGGGGTATTTGACTATGACTTACTTGTCGTAGATGAAATTAGCTATCTTAGAAACACTAGAACACAAAGGTTCAAAGCTCTAAGTCCTTTGCTCGACAAATTTAAAAGAAGGTTCGGTTTAACTGGATCGCCTGCCCCTAATAGCCTATTAGACATCTTCGGCCCACAACTGGTGATTGATCGAGGGGCCACGTTCGGTAAGTATATTAGCCATTTCAGGACTAAGTACTTCTATCAAACTGGCTATGGTGGCTATGAATATAAGCTATTGCCAGGCGCAGAGCAGCAGATCTATGAAGCATTGGCTAATAAGGTCCTTAGAATGTCGGCAACAGACTATTTAGAAATGCCTGAGCTTATTACAAATAAGGTCTATATAGAACTACCACCCGGCGCCCGAAAGGTTTACAAAGAACTAGAAGACCAGTTAATGACTGCTATAGGCGAAGGATCGGTCTCAGCACTGAATGCAGCGGTTGCCGTTGGTAAATGCCAACAGGTTGCCAATGGTGCTGTCTATTTGGACGGTGTAGAAAAAGAAATTAAGATTTTGCACCATGAAAAACTAGATGCCGTTAAAGATCTGGTCGAAGAAATGTATGGTAAGCCTGTTCTTATTGGCTATCATTATAAGCATGACTTAGTGGCACTTAAAGAAGCATTTCCAGATGCTCCAGTGATCGGTTCAGGCGTGACAGGTGATGAAATGAATATCATTATCAACAAATGGAATGCCGGTGAAGTGCCTGTTCTATTGGCTCACCCGCAAAGTGCAGGCCACGGACTAAACTTACAAGGTGCAGGGCATGCAGTTATTTGGTACAGCCTTACATGGTCATTAGAGATCTATGAACAGTTTGTCCGTAGACTATGGCGCCAAGGTCAAAGGAACAATATTGTGGTTCATCAGATTATAGCAAGCAAGACCGTTGATGAAGCTATTGTTAAAGCCATTGAACGTAAGGATAACACACAGCAGAACCTACTTAATGCTATTAAAGAATACGCAAATATGTCACAACATGAAACATCAGCATCATAATTCGTAGTAAGATTCTAAACTCATACAGGAGAAAACATGCATATAGAAACAAGAATAACACAAAACCCGTTTGTGTACTTAGCAGGTCCGTTCTTTAACGAAGTACAAACTCGTAGAGTAGAGAACATTAAAGATCTATTAGATGATCTAGCCATTGATTACTTTAGCCCTAAAGATGAATGTATGTTTACACCTGGTGTAACCACACCAAAAGAAGTTTTAGACATTAATATGAATGCTTTGTCAAAGACTGATCTATTGGTCTGCATTACTGATGATAAAGATACAGGCACAATGTTTGAAGCCGGCTATTGCCATGCAAAACAGATTCCTATTTTGTATGTATGGACAACAGCACAACCAGGTCAAAAGTTTAATATTATGCTAGCCGCTTCAGGGGCCGTTGCTAAGAATTACGCTGATCTAAAATTAGCATTAGAAGATATACAAGAACGTGGCATGTTCTCTATAACAAATTGGAGTGATGACGAACATGGACATGAGTAAACTTAAAGATCCTTTCCAGTTTTATGATGAAGCCTACGCATTACAGCATTGTATGCGGTATAGTATGGTTCCATCTATTAAACAAGAGTCAGTAGCCGAACATTCATTTTTCGTAGCTCTTGGTGTTATGCTTTTATCTGAAAAGTACAATTTTGACAAAGGATTGGCTATTCAAATTGCATTGGCACATGACCTACCTGAAATCTATGTAGATGACATTAATCATCACATTAAAAAAATGTTCCCTAAAGTAGCAGAAGCTTTAAAAGAAGCAGAGGCATCAGCAGCTGATGGATTTCCTGATTCAGTTAAAGACTATGTAACTATGTACCACGATAAAAGTGTTGAGTCATTAATTGTTCATTATGCAGATGCATGGCAATGTCTTATTAAGGCAAATAATGAAATTAAAATGGGAAACCACGGCTACTTTGATGATGTTAAAAAGAATAGCATTATTAGATTAGAACTACTAACTCAAAAATTGGAAACTTATGTCAAACGTTAATGATACACTCTTAAAAAGAGGACAGGTTTACGGTGATTTTGGTAAAGGAATCACACTAGAATCTGAAATCATGTCAAATATAACAGGCCGATATTATGCTGAGCACGGTAAAGAGATGGATCCATGGTTCTTTATGGCAATTAGTAAGATTGTTATGAAGCTATCTCGTATCTCTACATCACCTAGCCACATAGATTCATGGCATGACATTGCCGGATACGCAGTACTTATTGAAAACCACTTAAAGAAAGAGCAAAATGCCTAAAAAAGACAAGATAGATAATCTACAAAAAGACTATACAATCCGTAAATTCGGTAAGAAACCTAGTCCTATTGAATTTAAAGAACAATTAAGTAATATTGACGTTAAGATCTACAGTGCCCCGTCAATTGAAGAGTTCCGTAAGACATTGGCAGTGTTCTTACTTAACACATGGAATGATAAACCAACCATGGACTTTGCCGAAGATGATGTAGACACCATGGTTAAAGAGTTGTTTAGGTTTGAATTATTGCCAACAGCAATGGAAACAATTAACATTGTTTGGTATGTAAATGGCCTTGACATGATTGACACTACTCACTTAATTAGACACCGTTTATTCAGTTTTGCTGCTCAGGTCCATGGTGATCGTGATATGAGAGATGACCGAGTAATGGTTAAACCAGGAATTATCGCAAATGCAGAATTTTTTGAACGTTATAAAGAGATTGTTACTTTGGCTCGTGGCCTTTATGTTGACATGCTGGATTCTGGTTTGGTTCATGGTCTTGATGCTAGGACTATTATGCCTCGCAATTTCGAACACTTTTATCAGGTCCGCTGTAACATCAAAGATCTTATCGGCTATTGTCAAATGAGAGCTGATGAGCAGATCCAAACTACTGCCGATAATATCGTAGCTCTAAACTTATGGCTAGAAGTAGTTAAGCGCTATCCATTCCTACGTGGCTTAGTTAACTTTAATAAGCCTGATGACTTCTATGTACGTCAGTCTAAGAAGGGTAAGCGTAACATCTTCCCACCGAATGCCAAAAATGACCTATTTGACTGGACAGAGGAACAGTTCTACCACCCGATTGGCCGTGATGAGTTTCCAGGTGGTGGTACGTACCTAGAACTTAGAGCTAAGCTCTTGGCACAGATTGCAGAAGCTGAAGGACGTGCCGATAATGATCCAATCATTAAGTGATCTACTTGACACAAAGGCGGCCTACTTGACGGACAAGGTCGCCGTTGTATTTAAAGACCAACCTTCATTAGAATCTATTCAGGAAGCCAGAAGGCTCCTGGATAGGATCACAGATGACATGATAAGAGAGAAATTAAATGAAAGAACAGATTAAAATAAGTGCTGTGATGTTCTTAATTGGTTCAGTAATAGGTATGTTTGCAGAACAGCAGATCATATTAAATGCCATTAAGAAAGACTGTGAAATATTAAGCTCTTTTAGAATTGGGGACACAGCTTTTATATGCACTTACCAAAAGAAATGAATGAAAAAGATGAATTGAATCAGAGAGAAATAGCCGAGAGGTTAGGTCTCTCTAGAACAGCTGTTCAGAAGATCGAAGAACGAGCGTTTAAAAAAATCCGACGTGAGTTACTACGTCGGAATATAAAAATCGCTGATTTGATTTAGCTATTATACTCTTGTTCAGTCAATATACCTGATTTGTATTTGTTTTCAGGTTTAAAGATCGTTAAGAACTGACCACGCATTTCAGGAGCAAAACTAATATGTGTCCATCTGCCAAACTCATGGATCACTTGGTCTACTTGTATGTCTGATTCTTTTAATGCTTTGCATACAGCATAAGGGTCACCAAAACTAGGACATACAAAGTCAACAGCCCAACCATCCATGTGACTTGACTTAGCAGAACCACCAACAGCAATGTTTACTTCAGGTAATCGTAGCCATGAGTTAACACGAATACTTTTACCGCCTAATAAGTCTCTTACTCGCTCCATGTTACGAGCAACAATAATCATGTTTTCTAGTTGCTTATCATTAGGCTGATTGTTAATATCTAAACGAATAGCTGTTTCAGAATATGTGGCTTCAGCAAGTGTAAAGTTTGCGCTTAGATTCATTTTTTAGCTTTCATATCAATAATCTTCTCAAGAGTACGACCACCAAAGTAAAAAGACATAATTAACATACCCCACTGACCTAGCAATGTTACATAAGCTTCATTAGCGTTATACCCAAAAGCAGACATTAAAGCAAAGATTGTATATACAAGTAGAATAAATACTAATGTCATAGGTCTAATATTCTTAGACAACCATGAGTCACTACTCATATCAGCTTGCATACGTTTAGTAAGCTCTTGTGCTTCGATATTGTCGGCATTTAGTTCCGCCAACTTACCTTCTTGTTGCATCTTTAATAGTTCGGCTTGTGCTTTGGCTTTAGCTTCAGGGTCAGGTATAAACTTATCCAACACCTTCATACCTACATCAAGTAGTGCAGTAATAGGCAGCATATTATTTCCTCATTAACATTGATGATGCAATTATTAACATAGCTTCCGGATCAGCAGGCTTTTCTTTCCAACCAACAGTGATTTGACCAATGAATTGATTGTTACTAGGTGGCACGGCAATCCTACAAGTATAATTAATACCAATAGCTTTGTACCAAAGACCAATTTCAGATTGTGCCTTAAGATACTCTGAACATGGTATTTCATCGGCCATCATCTTAATAATATCGCTGTTATTGGCTAAGTTTTTGCTAAATAAGCCAACATCATATCCATCAAATTCTTTGTAACGTTGATCAGGTAAATAAGCTCTTTCAACAACTCTGTTGCCTAATACTGTGTTGACTGAAAATATAACAACAAGGTCAGCGCTAGTGCCTTTAAATAACAATTTTGCTGAATCCTCATACCTGCTTGAATTCATTGTAGGCAATTCTTTGGACTTTTTATATGCCCCGATCATTACCTCTTGATTTTGCCAAATAAAGTAACCAGCAAAAGTTAGTACAGCCATAATAACTATTGCAAATAGCTTAAATGGACTGCTAACGTAAGCTAATATTTGAGGTAATAAATCTTTCATTAATGGAACTTTAGTGCCAATAATGTAACAATTAAAAAGCCTGCTGTAGCAATTAGTATCTGTTCTAGTCTTTTTAACCTAGCATTAATTGCTTCATATCTTACGGCACACACAGCTTCATGTGAATTCAGTCTTGCTTCTGTTTCATCCATTTTAAGACCTATAAAATTCTAAATTATTTATTAATCGTTGATCACTTGGTTCTAAATCAACAGCTATTTGTCCGTGTCTTATAGAGTCTTCTTTATGGCCTAAATTATACGATGAAATAGCAATTAAATCATGAGGTCTTGCGCCCCAGACAGTAGGGTCCATCGTATATACAAGCTCTTTGTTTTCAATTTTAAGAGCATTTAATGCTGCATCTTTACATTCTTCCCACATAGAACGTCTATAGTAGCTTTCGGCTAATTCAACCCAAGGTTCTCTTGTATTAGGCGCTTCAATACTTGCTTTTCTAAACCAGGCTGTACCGTCTTGACCTAGTGCTTCATAAGATTTGCCTAGCAAACGCATTGCATAACAACGTTCGTTCTGCCAATTAGCTTCAGGCATCTCTAAATACTTATTTAAAGCATGAACAGCTTCAAGCCATTTGCCATAAAATGTAAGCTCACGTGCATAGTAAAAAGCATTTCGTGGGCAGCGCGGATCTTCTTTTACAGCAAGCTCTAATAAGTCTAAGTACTGGCCTCTTGATTTTGTAGGGTCAGGTTTATGGACTACTAACAGCATATCTGTATGCGCCCAAACTTCTTTAGTTCTATGATCCGGGACAGGATATTCATGGCATGGATGATGCCAGTGATAACCTTTGCGATGATGAATTTTTTCATAAAAGAATGCGATTCCTTGCCCCCAGTCAAACTTGTAGCGTAATCGTGTAGTGTCTTCTTTCCACACTCTTTCAATTTCTTCACGCCAGCCTTCTTGTAATTCTTCATCAAGATCTAAACTAATACATACATCAGCATCAGCCGGAACAAGTGTTAGTGCAGCATCACGTGCAATATCAAATCGCCAAGGGTTTACATAAATGTCATGGACTATTGCACCATATTCTTTTGCTTTTGCAACTGTGTTGTCAGTTGATCCTGTGTCGGCAATAACTACATAGTCTGCATTTTTTGCCGAATCACAGAATCTTTGTACAAATTGTTCTTCATTCTTACTAATTGCATAAACTGCTATTTTCATATCTTGTCCTATTTATGTTTTATACTTTTGGATAATTTACATCTACTCTTGTTCCTGATGCTAAACCTGTTGCAAATACGACCGATGTACCACTTGTTGTTGTTACGTCAGCACCGTTCACCATTTTTACACCATTTGCATATACTTCAATTTTGCCTGATGCATAAGTCTGAGAAGTTGAGAATGTAGTTTGTGATGCAGTCGCTGTAAATTGGTCATATGTAAATAATGTTGAACCACTAGTACCTGTTGGGCCAGTTGCCCCTGTTGCACCAGCAGCTCCAGTTGCACCTGTGCTACCAGTCGGTCCTGTTGGACCAACGTTACCTTGAGCACCTTGTGGTCCTGTTGGTCCACCAACACCTTGCACACCTTGTATGCCTTGAATACCTTGAGGACCAGTTGGGCCGGTCACGCCTTGTATGCCTTGAGGACCAGTTGGTCCAACAGCTCCTGTAGCACCTGTTGATCCGGTAGGACCAGTTGGTCCTTGAATACCTTGGATTCCTTGTTCACCTTGAATACCTTGAGGACCAGTCGGCCCTGTTGGACCTTGTACACCTTGGATGCCTTGAATGCCTTGAGGACCAGTTGGTCCTGTTGGGCCTTGTACACCTTGAATGCCTTGGTCACCTTGGATACCTTGAACACCTTGAGGACCGGTTGGTCCTTGAATACCTTGTGTTCCTTGCGCACCAGTCGGTCCAGTTGGGCCAACTACAGTAGAGTCAGCACCTGTTGCACCTGTTGGGCCAGTTACGCCTTGAATGCCTTGAGGTCCGGTCGGGCCTTGAATACCTTGAATGCCTTGTTCACCTTGAATACCTTGTGTGCCTTGCGGACCAGTTGGTCCAACATCACCTTGTATGCCTTGAGCACCTGTCGGTCCTGTGACACCTTGCACACCTTGAGGACCAGTCGGGCCTGTTGGACCAGCTACGCCTGTGTCACCTTGTGGTCCAGTTGGTCCTAACTGTGTATATGTTACTTGTTGCGTTGTAACAATTGCTGCAGGAGAGATTGGAGTTGTTGGGGTTGTTCCACTTGCTATAGTTGCAAGTTTTACCGCCGTGCTTTCTGCTTGCCAATATAACTGAACATAATCACCTGCTACTACTTCAAAAGTGTAATTACATACAGCAATAAAATTGCCATCAAACCCTGATCTTGAAGGAGTTATAGCAAAGAGTGATGCTGAATCACCAACGTCTGTACCATTTTTTCTTAACCAAACTCTTGCATCTACAGCATTAGTATCAGTATTGACCATCTGTAAAGAATAAGTCAAGTTGTATACGCCATTATGGGCATACGTAATTTTATTGCCATCAACAATACTTACGCCATTACTATCAGGGTCAGTTGTGTTAATACCTACAGGATAAGCAGTTGTAGTGCTAACAATAGTCTGCTCTGTGTCATCTAAAAATCCGCCCCAATACGCAACCGTACCACCTGTACCAATTGGGCCTTGTGCGCCAGTAGGTCCGGTTGGGCCTGTAATGCTATTTCCTTGAGTACCTTGAGAACCGGTTGGACCAGTCGGACCGGTCACGCCTTGAATACCCTGAGCACCCGTAGGGCCTACAAAACCTTGCTCACCTTGAATACCTTGAGGACCAGTTGGTCCTGCGACACCTTGAATACCTTGGTCACCTTGGGCGCCTGTTGGCCCTACTGCACCAGTTGGTCCAGCTACTGTTGAATCGGCACCTGTCGGACCAGTAGCACCTGTTAAACCGGTTGCACCAGTTGGTCCTGTCGGGCCTTGTACACCTTGAATGCCTTGTTCACCTTGAATACCTTGAGGACCAGTTGGGCCATTTCCTGACGGGCCTGTTGGTCCTGCGATAGTTGATGCTGCACCAGTTGGGCCTGTCGGACCTGTTGCGCCTGTGTCACCTTGATTGCCTTGAATTCCTTGGATACCTTGAGAGCCTGTTGGGCCAGCATTGCCTTGAATGCCTTGAGCACCAGTTGGGCCTGTTGGACCTTGCACGGTTGAAGCTGCACCAGTAGCACCTGTTGGTCCAACACTACCTTGTGCACCTTGTATACCTTGTGGGCCTGTTGGACCGTTTATACCTTGAACACCTTGTAAACCTGTTGGACCGGTTGCCCCTGTAGGACCAACAGCAGTTGAAGCTGCTCCAGTCGGACCTGTCGGACCAGCACTACCTGTCGGACCTGTTGTACCAGCTGCTCCAGTAGGGCCTTGTGACCCAGTTGGGCCACCTGCTGCACCTGCAGGGCCAGTTGGTCCAATAACACCTTGGTTAAGTACTAAAGTAACTTGTTGTGATTTATCATATTCGAATGGCATGATAGTCCTTAAACGTTAATAATTGCGTCAGAACGCACGATAAACAACAAGAAAATAATCATGTCATTTGCAGGGGTTGAACCAATTGAAGGAAAACTTACTTTAATACGACCTGAGAATCCCGCGCCGTTTACACTATTAATATCTAGTTCAGGCTGATTTGCAATTAAGCCCCACGCACCGTCATCAATGACAAGTGTAAAAGTACCTGTCAGATTGTCTTTGTTTTCAATAGTTAATGGGATTGCTGTAGGGGTAGGCGTATAGTCGCCAATATCAAATGTTAAACCATAACGAGAATCTCGCACATTGGTTAATGTTCTACGTATGATTTGTGCATCAATTGATGCGTATGTTAAATCTAATGGATTACCGTCAGAATCGTTTAAGGTTAGATTCCAAAATGTATTTTGTTCCCATACTAATTCGCCAGCGATAATTTGATTATCAAAACCGCTAATTTGTGTTAGCGTATTTTTATTAAATACTGCCATGATAGCCCCTATTCTTGGTTAACTAGTCCTAAGCACTCTCAGAACTATGCATCATGTATTGTTTTGTTTTAATTATTGTACTACTCTTGATAAGGAAACATCAACTTGATTTCTGAAATTGCATCTAACCATTCTTGCTGTGTTGCTTCCTGTCTTTGCCATTTCATAAAAATTGGGTCTGACAATAATTGGTAATATTCAACTCTGTATTTCTTTTGTTTTTCATTGTATTCATTTTTTAAAATTTCAGGTGCAAATTCAGATTCAACTAATTTGTTGTTTTTGTATTGCCACAATGAAAATTGACCTGATTCAGTAATTTTTACAAAATCAGCATCAGTAATTGGATAAGTTGTTACACTTTCATCAAGATAAATTTCTGTGTCAAATACATCTTGAATTGTTAGATTATCTGTTAAAGATACTTTGTACATAGTTATTCCTTATATTAAATTAATTTTCATAGGTAATAGCGGGTGTAAATGGTAAAATTTTTAAAGTTGTGGATATGCCATAAACCCAATTTGAAACAGCTACTCTATTAGAATCACCTGCTGAATTTTTTATGTAAAGCTGAAGAAATCCCGCACTAGATACAGAAACACTTGAAAATGAGAATGTTGTACTAGCGTTTGTACCAAGACTTGCACCAACCTCTGAAGAAATAGCAACACCATCTCTATAAATTCTTGCTGTAATAGTTGAAGCATTTTCATTGCCAACGTTTTGATTTTGTACAGTTATTTGAAAATTAAAAACACCACCTCTTAATATGTAGGCTTGCGAATATTTAACATAGCCTGTTGTATTGCCACCAGGGTATCTACCAAAATTAGCCATAGCTGTTGAAATGTATGTACTACCTGCGGTAATACCATCAGCAATCTTAGGGTCTGTAATAGAACCGTCTGCAATTGTAGGTGATGCAGGTGCTTGTGATACCCAAGCACTACCGTTTGATGTAAGCACATTACCTGATGAACCAACTGAAGTTAAGCCTGTACCACCATTTGCCAATGGCAAAGTACCTGTTAATCCGTCTGTTGCATCAAGCTGACCTGATGAATTTAAATTGTTAGCTAACTGCGATAAATTAAACGCCTGTGTCATACTGCCCCCGTTCTTGCAAAAGTTTGTTGAACCATTACGGTTGATGTGGTTGTTGGCGTTTCAGCCAACTGATAAGTACCCGTTGCCGTTGTATAGTCCGTGCCTTGTAATAATATCACACCGTTACTATACAGATTAAAAGCATTTACATCATACGAATAAGTATATACAGTCTGACCTACAACTGTAAATGCCACAATGTTATTTGGAAATCCGTTAGGCTGTCCAAGATTATCAGGCGACCATTGTATGATCGTCATCTTTCCCGTTATGTTGCTTGGGAAGTCTGAAATTGTTTGGTCAGTAATGTTGTAATCCAATTCATTAAGAACTGTACCGTTAATAAATATAAACTCATATCCACTTGTAAGAGTAAACCCTGATGCGGTATATGATGTTGCATTGGTTAAATCAACGGTGTTTCTTGTAAATGATGCATAAACTCCCGATGTTGCATTTTCAGATTTAAATGAAATTACAGTAATAATGTCACCAACTACCGCACCTGTACCTAAAGTTACAGTTGTCAATGAATCGGTATATTCTGATTCGTCAAGCAAACAGCCGTTTTGGAATACCCAACATTGGTCTGTAATATATCCTGATGCCCTTGTAACGCTAAACGCTGTCTGACCTGATGTTGCTGTAAATGATTGCTTGGTAAAATAAAACGCATCAGGTGGTTCAAATCCCACAACACGCCCATAAATATCAACAGTTAAGTTGCTAACTGCCCCTGTAAATGTAGGGCTTCCACCAAAGTTTAAGAATGGCTTTAATTGGGCAACAATCTTTCCGTCAGGGTTATTTGTAATTGCTAATTCACCTGACGCCTCACCGACTGATGTTGTACCTGTTTCAGTTAGCTGACCTGTACGCTTATCAAGATCAATAATGTTTGTGCCTAATGGCAACGCTGACCATACTGACGGGTCAAACAATAATGCGTTACTTGGTACAAATGCCCCGTTACCGCCTGCAACAACGGCTGTACCTGAACCAAAACTAAACTTACGGTTTGTACGATTTGCATACGCTAAATAAAATGTCGTACCAAAATCAGGGTCAGCAGGATACCAAGTGTAATCTGATGCTGTTGAACTAACGCCTGTTCCTGATTGATTAATTAAACCATAAAATTCTTTGTTTGTCGGGCTTAAACTAAAACCTGTGCCTGTAATATCATCAGCATAAGCAACAGCCAAATATCTTTCTGTAAATTGGAATGTGCTAGGTCGCCATAATAAAACTGAACTTGCTGGACTGTATGATGATGATGCAAGACTATTAACCATACGACTAAAGAAATACCAATTGCCTGACGGTATATTCACAAGAGATACTGTAGGCATAATCGTATTTGGCGCATACGGGTTGCCATTAGACTGTATTTCTGTTGTGCCAGCAAATAGTAATTGGCTACTTGTTGGATTACTAAATGCGGAATACCATACTTCTGCGTATTGAATAATACCGGCACTACTTGTTGTGACGCTTACTAAAAACAATGGGTTTGTATTGTTAGGGTATTGTGCAGTTACAACCGGGGCTGGTATAACACCAAAAACTGTTGGGTCAGGTAACCCAGTATTAGGTGCTGGGTTAAATTCTGTAATACTTACATCATCATAGACGCTCGCATTAAATTCTGATAATGTAAGTTTTGCTAATACAGCACCATCATCAGCAAATTCTTCAATGACTTTTAAAACTCTAAATTCTTTTGCAACCCAACCATAGTTTACATTTGTGATAGTAACAATGTCACCTGCATCTAACTGAATTCCTACAAAGTTTATGCTTAATTGAATTTGTAAATCTTCACGTGCTGATTTTAAAAATCTATTAGCCAATAATTGAGCTTGTACGTTATTATTTACAAGCGGTAAACTAAGTGATTGTTTATTAACTGGTTCATTTGGAAAAAGAAGACTTGGGTCAATTTGGTTTAAATCATATGTTACACTATCAAAAGAATCTTGTGCAGATTGGTTCGGGTATTTAACTTCTACAATATTGTATGTGCCAGTTAAGTCAATTGGCGTAATAGTGATAGCAGAAACAATGTTGCTATCATCTAATGCCATAGCAACTGTATATGTTGAACTTTGAACAATAACGCCCCATTGGGCAGTTATTTCGTTATATTTTAATAAACAATCACAACACGACGTCATATCTTGCAAATTAGGCATAATCGGTCGAGTAGTGTCAATTATGCCATTAAACTTAAACCGAGGCTGTGTTGTTGTTACACCGTCATAGTCTGTATATGTAAAGTTTGCATTAGCATAGGCGTTTAAAGCAGTTAGCGAAGTAGTATTAATTTGTGTTGCATTAATTGCAGCGCCATATCTTGTATTAATTAAATAATCATATATACAGTCACCGGCTGAATTACGACTATTTGTAACTTGAAACTTAGTTTGCTGAATTCCGGTAATACCAGCATCTTGGTTGTAATTTAATTTTAAAATTGCAAATGCGCAATTTGTCATTAATTTTGTACTATCCCACTTATATTCTAAGTTCGATGCGCTTAAAACTGTAATGGCATCTTCACTTGAATTCGTAGGTGAATATGAACCATTATTATAAAGGTATATGTACATTTTGCCGCTAACGCTTGTGTCAACTTCTCCTGTTGACTCATCTGTTAGACTTACGACTTTTGTAAGATCACTTGTATCAAATGTGCATAACTTACCACCCCAATATATATTTCCAAAACTAATTACGTCAGGATTTTGTCCACTATTTGTGTTTGTTACTTCGCATAAGCTTAACACATAATACAAAGTTTGATTGTCTGTGGTAATGGTTAAGTCAGTAATAATTCCACCAACATAAGCTTGTCCATAAACTACAGGTAGTTTATTGTCTGTTGCTGGCGGTACTTGTTGACGATTTCCTAAATCGGGGCTAGAACCAGAACCTTCATATCCGGTCGGAATTTTAAATGCTTTTGATATAACAGCAGATGCTACTAAACCAATCGCAACTGCAACAGCTAATGAAGCCCCTGCATATAAAGCACCACCAATAACTGCGGCAGTAATAATTGTTGCAGCACTAAATGCTGTTGTTGCAAACATTGCAAATACGACAAAAGCAAATATTTTCTTATTCATTACTGAACCCAATTCTCATCTAATTTGCTAAATCCAAACTTCTGATACTTTATATCAGGGCTTGAAACCAATTTGGTTATGGTAAATAACTTTATTCGTCCTTCTTCTTTAAGTTGCTTACCGTAATCAACATATGCTTTTAACAATCTATATCCTGTAGTAGTGTTTCTATGTTCAGGCTTTACCCACCAAGCTAATTCATATAATGCCAATGTTTTATTGCACCATACTGTTGGTGATATTACGCCTATAATTAACCCTACCCCATCCTGTATAAAAACAACACCTTGTCCTGCAAAAATATTATCTAATAATTGGTTCCAATATTCTTGATTGTCTAATTCTTCATATTGTTTAATTTTACTTTCTGTTCTAAAACTTTGCATCATTTCTATTATTTGTGTTTTATCATATTTTGTTGCTTGTCTTATCATTGTTTTCTGCCAAACTGATAGTTAATATTAGTAATATAAGCCACTCTATTCATACTAGTGTCGCCTGAATTAAAAAACTGCCATGAATTGTCATTCGTATATCTTCCAGCAACACGATTTTGTAATATAAGCTGCGTAGAAGATGCTGCAACAGTTATCGTGCCAACAAAAGTTCTTGCTTCTTCCATCCATTGTTCGCTAATACTAAATGATGATACGAAACCTGTAAAGAATTTATATAAACCACCTGTGCCGCCTGTGGTAATTAATGCACCATTTGTGTCAAAAAACCCATGCCATGCTTCGATTTGTGAACCTTTAATGTCCTGACTTAATACCCAGCCAAGCATTGCTGTATCAATACCAATTAATGTAAATGTTGTTTCGTTTGCAGTTGACTTAACATCTCTTTGCGCATCACCGCATTTCATCAAAATGCCTAATGCATCAAAAGGTTCAGAATCAACAGCAGGAATTGTCAATGCACTAGGCGTCGTTGCAAATCTATATTCAATAGGCCCTTTTGCATTACCTGTTCCTGTACCTGCGCCTGTTGCAACAAATGACAATCCGACAGTGTTCGATGCTGCGCCAACTAATGTAAAGTCAGTTGTGCCAATAAAATTAATTGTATAAGTTGTGCCAATAACAAAAAATCCAGCATTAACTGTTTGTCTAGTTTTAATTCTTACAAAGTCAGCATATCGAATGCTTTGTGTGTTGTCTACCGGCGCTATTATGTTCATAGTACGCTTTCCAATGCTTTAAAGTCACCTGACCACTGTATAAATGAATCATTAGTAATTGGAACTAATGTATATGTAGGATAATCACGCAAGATAACCGGAAATGTTGTGCCTGTGTAGCTACTGCCACCCATGGCAACAGTTGTACCATATTGACCTATGACTGCGTTAATAGGCGAAGTTACAGCAGTAATTAAATTACGATGAACAGGTATGTTAACTGTTGAACTACTACCTCGAATTACATCTGCTGTAGCGATGTAAGAATATCTGCCTACTTGACAGAAGTCACCAGCCTTTACTACATAAGCAGTTGAACTAATTGATGGTAAGCTTCCTAGTACTAAAGTCTTGTCAGCAGAAGCTGTTTGCCATTGGCAAGCACTAATTTGACCACTACTCATATCACCTTGATACTTAATGTAGTTAATCCAGCCAGTTGCACCAAAGTTAAGGTATTGTTCTAAAGCTTTGTCAGGTATACGTAGACTATTTAACAAGCTACGACTTTCACTATATCTTAAATAGCTCATAGGCTTTAAACCAAACTCAAATGGCACAACAGTAAGGATTTCACTTGTTGTAATTCTTTGATTTCGTGAAAGCATTTGACCAATAAATCTATGATCGTTTATAGATACTGTTTCGCTTATTGATAAGATTGATGTTAAACTCATTATGACCTCGATGCTGGCATTGATCGACTAGCGGATTGATTAGCTGCCCATACAGAATCTTTATTTTTAGCCAAAAATTGCATAGCAGACTGTGTGTCAATTGCTGACATATTAGCAATATATGGTCCGTTATACACTACTTGTGGCATTTGATTTAGATGACTGCTTAATTGATTGTTAGGTATTACAGTGCCACTGCGCTGTGGTATAACTAACTCAGGGCCGTTCTCACCTACCATATATGGTGTATTACCTACAACTGTACCGCCTTTAGCACGACCTTGGAATTGTTGCTGACGAATCATATTAACTCTCATCATACCTGCAGCAATAGCAACCGCAGCTCCTGCAATACCTAAGGCAGGACCAACAACAGGAATTTTTGATAATGAGTTATATGTTGATATTGCGCTACCGTATGTGTCAATAATGCCCATGGCAATAGCCATTGCTTTCCATGCATTAAATGCTGCTTTGTTCTTCTGACCTAACTGCTGCATATTAGACAAAGTAGTGTCAAATGCTTTTCGTTCTTCAGTAGTTAAAATTTGCTGCAATCTAATCTTAGCTTCATTTTCCTGAATTGCTCTTTGAGCTAAAACAGCATATGCATCAGCTAGTTCATAGACTTTTTCTTTTTGTTTTTCTAAGCCTTCAATAACTTCATTGTTCGCGCCTGCTGCACGTGCTTCTTTAATCTTTTGTTCAATGTCAAGAACTTTATCAATACGTTCTTGTTCAATTTTAGAAATAGCTTCATAAATAGCTTTTTCTTTTTCTGACATATTGATCATTGTGCCTTGCATAACAATGGCTTCAAGTCTATGTCTTTGCTGCTTTTCAAATTCTTTTGAAATTGATTCCTGCTTTGACAATGCTTCGGCATCAGCCGATTTCACATCTCTTGTGACCTTAGTCTTTGCTTTTTCTTCAGGCGTTTTAGGCGTATTGTCAAGAATTTTAGCTTGAAATTCATCAAGCTCTTTCTTTAGTCTTTTAGAATCTTCTGCATATGCAGCCCAGGCCTTTTTTCGCTTGTCTTGGCTTGCTGTAAAACCTAGTTCCATTGCAGTATTAATCATGGCAAATGTTCGTTCAATTACAAACGCCACATCACTACCTACAACTGCGATTACTTCAAACACTGTTCTAAATGCTGTACCAATACCGTCAGCAAGACCTTGTATTCTCTCTAGATATTCAACTGTAGTTTTTAAGTCTTCTCCAACGCCTTTGGCAATTGCTGCAATAAAGTATTTAAAAATTCCTTGTGTTGCATCTGCTGCTTCGCCAATTGCTTTAATCGCTGCTTCTGATTCTTTGTACTTTTCTTTTAATTTGTCTAGATCGCCAGCCATCTGGCTCCAGTTAATGTTCTTGGCAGATTTACCAAAAACTTCCATTGCAAGAGCATTGCGAGTGGCAATGTCAGGTATTGCAGCAAGGTTCTTTAAAACCTTGTCAAGCATTTGTTCTGTGTCTAAGTTTGCAAGATCAGCTAAACTAATACCTACACGTCTAAAAGCATCTTGGGCGCCTTTGCCACCTTGTGCAGCACTGTCAATTTTTGCAGTAAATGCTGCAATCATCTTACCTGCATTTTCAGCTTTGCCGCCTGAAGTTGACAATGCTGTGCCTAAAGCCATTACTGTACGAATGGCTATATCATTTGCTTCTGCTAGATCATTTACTTCATCGGCATATGCAACAGTCTTTGCAATTAAGCCTGTCATAACTGCACTGGCGCCTAGTAATGCCGGTTTGGCTTTATCAACAAACTTTGAAAGAGAGAGTGTGGCGTTACCTAGCCCTTTAACAAACTCTGCAGTATCAAGTGCTAATACAACACCTAGTCGACCAACGTTCTGTGCCATTTTTTATTCCTTTAGGATGCCTTTTGGGGCATTCATTAAAACAAAGCCTTTAAGAGTTGCTTGTGTCTTATCTTGTTGCTCGTCAGTCGATAAAGGTCTATAAATATACTCATATGCTTTAGGGATAACATCTTGAAGCGTATAAGATTTACTATTCGGTCCTCTCATGTAATTGTACACCGCTGCAGTCAAAGAGCCCATAATTTCTAAAACTCCTTGGTTGCCAATCATGCCATCACTGTACATAAGACATATATCACCAAAAGTCTCTACATCTATTGAATCCGGGTCAGTTCCGTGGGCAGTCAGATAGGCTCTTACTTGTCTACGGACTGACCCAATTACTTTTCCTTTGTTTTGCCGTAGTCAAATGAAATAGTTTCTGTAATTGCTTCAACTAATGCCAATTGAATAGGCAGAGGAAAAATCTCTTCGATATCTTTGTATTCGATTGTAGACATGTCAAAGTCTTTTTGTTCTGGTACTAACAATCGAACCATTTCTGTAATTCTTAATTCTGTAGCAATCTTCATTCTAGCAGTTTCTCTCATAGATCGACCTGCTAAAATAACATCATTGTCTGTAAATTCAACGCCTTCTGACTCTACTAATGCATCTTTCATAACAACGATGTCTTTAGTTAAGTCTTGGTAGCATTTTTCTACTGCTTCTTCATTAACATTTTTAATACGTTCTGTTATTGCATCACTTTCAACAGTTAATGGGACTTTAACTTTAAACGTATGACCGCCTAATTCAAAAGTTCTAATCCGTACTATGTCTTTGTTTTCAACAAACTTTTTGCCTAATGCATTTGCAAATTGATTCATGTCTTATCCTTTCACATTTTTACTACGATACGCCATAATTTTGGCTCTTATTTTATTTGCAAGTTGTGAAACAACTTCCTGAGCAGTCGATTCTAACCCAGGTCTTAAATACGGTTGTGCAGCTATTTTTGCAGTCCCGAATTCTGTAGCGATGGCTCTAGCATCGAACTTATGCGCTTTGCTATTAAATGCCGCTTCATCGAATTTTTTACCTGCTTTCTTAGCAGCTTTCTTTTCAATTGATTTTCTAATCTTAACTAATTTATTTTTAGGTGCCGTTGTAATCGTAGAAATAACTGTATCTGTTTCATTAACATAGATAGAACGTTTATCACGCCTAGTAGGCTTACGAGCCTCAATGCGTAAGGATGCTGCCAATTCACCTGTGTCTTCAGGTACAAGTGCTTTTGCTCTAGCTAATGCAGGGGCTAATGATTCACGAACAGCTGATACAAGTACTTTAGCAGTTGCTTTGTCACCAAAGTCTGCTGACATTTGATTAAGTAACATCTTTAGTTCATCATCACCTGTAATACCAACTTTGAACTTTTCAGTACTCATATTATTCGTTCTTAATTATTTTAGCATGAATTGCATTATTTAACTTAAATGCATAATTTGCAACTTCTTCAGGCGTCATCGTGTTCGCATGAAGTTTAGCAATTTCATAACATAAATGAATGCCTAATATTCGTTGTTGAGGAAAACCAAACCAATTTTTATTACCTGAACTTGCTTGGCTTACAATATAGCTTAGCAAATCTGAAGATGTTTCTATTCTTGTCATATAGTATAAAGCCCCCGAAGGGGCTTTCCTTATTAAGCGTCGTTAGACCAGCCGTAGCTATTTCCGCCAACAGGATGGATCACGAATGTGAACTTACCTTCAGCAGAAGGTGACATATCCCATTGCAAACCACCAACGCGAGCGTTAAAAGCATATGCAACAGTGTCGCTACCATCGTAAACTGCGATTACATAAGTACGAATAGTTGTACCATTGTAGCCATCAGTACGGATTTGCAACATAGCAGGATCTGCTGGATTCCATGCAGAAGTAATTGTCAAAGAAGTCACTTGGTTCTGTGTTGTGATCTTTGCGCCTGTACGAGCACCTGCAACGCCATATGTTGCAGAAGCATCGTCAGCACCAAAAGCTGGAATTGCTTCTACTGGAACTTGCATACCTGCTGTACCTGTACCACCTGCAGTTGTACCGATAATATCAGCAACTTGACCTGTCCAAGTAGCCAATTGAGTATCTGTCAATGGTGTTGGTGTTGCATCATCTTGCATCCAAAGGGTTGCTACGTAACCCGGTAAGACTTTATTAATTAATGCCATTTTGTACCTCGTTTAAAAAATAGTTAATAAATTATCTTGTTAGTTTGGAATGTCCAATGTGCAATCCATCATAATTTGTTGTAGTCTTATTGAATCATCATAAGTATTATAAAGCCAAACTACATCTGCCTTAGCAACAAAAAACCCTGTTACACCACCAAATTGGCCACTATACCCATGAAGAGATTGTAACACTGTATTGCTTAAATTAAAAACATCAGCTTCTTCTCTAGCAAACACGTTAATTTGAAAAACCGGTCTGTCAATACCTTTATTGCCTTGTGTCTGACCTGTATAAACCGGTTGATGAATATTTCTTAACTGCCATGTTAGAAATCGTGGTTCAGTTGCCCAATTTCTATTAAAGTTTGCATACACAGGGACAGGCGTAACAATAGATGTTAGTTGTGCTTGAATCGCTTTTGCATAATCTGAAGGACTGTTTTGAAAATTTGCCATTATACTGATGTCCCAGGGTCGTTTCTATAACAAAGAAGCGTTACACTCATACGATCGTTTGCTTCACGAATGTCTGCAATACGCCAATCAAAGCCTCTCCATGTAATACTATATAGATTCTGGTTGTCAACAATGTCTTTAATCCAAGGAGTGTAATTAAAGGTTAAATTTACCAAGTCAGAATAGACACGATATTTCTCAGAAATCATTACACTATTACTTACATCAGCCACTCTTGCACGAGTTACAAACCGTAATGTACTAGTTGTTGTCTGCGCACCAAAATCATTAACGCCATTTGTGACATCATTTACATTAACATTTTCATAACGAGCAATCGCCATTACATCACCAATGGTTTGTAAGGTCTAAGTAATGCAGTTACACCAAACGGTATGTCATGCATGACGGCAGCAGTTGAATTACTTCTGTTATTGTACAGATGGGTCAACAGTAATAAGCCAGCCTGCTTTATGATAGGATATTGACTGACGATGCTCGGGTTAACTGTGTATTCAACGACAATTGGACTTGTCATTACTGTGTTAACTTCGGATGGCAATCCTGATTTAACGACCACTTTATTCCCTGTAGGGTCATAGTAGTAGTTAGTAGGCTGTAAAAGTACAAAAACTGGTGTGGAATCTGCATTCCAATAGCCAACACTTGTGACTCTCACACCTTTTGTGCCTTGAAAATCTTGTGATACTTCAGGCAAATCTAAACACATTTGTGTGCCTGTAGATGCATTCGTACCATAGTAGACTTTAAATCCAATAGGAAAAATAGGCATACCTAGATAATCTTCGATTGCCATTCTTGTAGCAAGTTCAAGACCTTCTAGATAGCTATCTTGAGATTCATCTTGAAATAAGTTTAACTGTTGAGTAATTTCCTCAAGAGTTAACCATGCCGTCATTAGGTCACGACTAACCTGTTCTACCTTGTCATAACTATACGGGTTACGAGAAGTCCCTAGATTAGATCCGGTATTAAGATTTTCATATGGCATGGTATACCTTATTAAGCACCAACTAAACGAACACCTGCGAATACATCACGAATTGTTGAGCAAACACGTTTTTCAGCATACATAGTAATAAAACCAGGCGCTGTCTGATCTAAACGTTGGATCTTCATTTCTTCATTGTCAGCAATAGTAAAGAACTTGTCCCATTCACCTAAGTACACTGGATAGTTACCTGAACCTGCTACTTGCATATATGGGTTAGGAATAACACGATGACCAAAAATATAAATTACTGCACCGCCATCTTCATCACCAACTTCTAAAAAGTTATTAGCAGTAGTTGATGCTTTTAGTTTACGTAATGAAGCAATTGTAGTTGGGTGCATCATCCATGCAGTAGTGTCTTTGTACAAATACTGTGATGGTAAAGCACCTTGTAAATTAGCCAAGTCATCATATACAACTGCAGAAGCAGATGCCTGAGCTACTTGTAGTACTGTATGACGACCGTTCGTAATAGCTGATCCACTTGTACCAAATGCAGCAGCTGATGTAGAACCTGGGTAGCTATTTAAACCACGCAAACCGCTTGTCGCACCATAGTTAACAGTTGTTGAACCTGATTGGTCATTGTTAAGCATCATTGACAAAGCTTCTTGTTGAGCAAATTCAAGCATTAGATCTTCAACAAGTGTTTCTTCTAAGAAATTAATATCAGATAATGCAGCTGTACGAACAGGTACAGTAGCATTAATACATCTAACAGGCAATTGCCAAAATGATGTGCTAATATCAGGAGACCCTGTATTACTATTGATTGGATAACCCCAAGGATTGTCTGTACCACTTTGAATTAGTGTTGCGTTACCTGTTTTAACAACAAACGCTTCATCTGAACCGATTGTTTGAATAACTCTTGAACCATCTCTAAGAGGGTTATGTTCACGCATTGATGCAAATGCATCATCATAAATTACACGACCACCAACACCGCTACCTGAACTAGTTAGTGCTGATGCTTCTTTTAAGTTTACTGTTGCGTTGCCTTCTAGCAATGCAGTTTTTACGCCTTCAAGTATTAGGTTGGTTTTCATGTTTGATTCCATATTAGTTTAAAAAGAGGGGGATTTCTCCCCCGTCTTTAATTAAGCACCAGTTGCAGTAGAACGGTAACGAACTAACGCAAAAGGATCTACAACTGAAGTTGCCAAACGCTTCTCACCGAAGAAAGTGATGAAACCTGGGGCTGTTTGGTCATAGCGACGTAGAACCATGTTCATACGATCAACGATCGTGTGGGCGCGGCCGAAGTCACCGAAGTACATTGGGTACTGGCTGTTTGTACCTGCTGAACCACCAGCTGCTGTAGGTGCATCTAAGTAGTTGTTAACAACTACATCAAAGCCTAACAACTTGCCGACGATGCCATCATATACGCCTGGAGCCATACGTTCAAACACTGGTGTACCGTTGTCATCAACTAAACCGCGGATAGCTGCCAACATAGTTGGGCTAACGATAATCTTAGCTGTTGGTGTCCAGTACTGTTGTGGTAGAGCATACACAAAGTTCACGATATCTTGGAAAGTAACCAAGTTTAGTGAAGCAAAACCGTTTGTAGTTAACTGGTCATAAGTAGCGATTGAGTGCAAACCGCTTGTAGAACCTGTGCCTGATGAACCAAACGCAGAAGTTGAAGTTGTACCACCTGTGTAAGATGAATTAGCACCTGGGTATTGGTTCAAACCGCGAAGACCATTAGAACCACCGTAAGGCAATGATGTAGAACCTTGGTCATCGTTTTGGATCATTGACAAACCTTCAGCTTGGCTGAATTCAGCAAGCATATCGCTAACTACGTTAGCTTCTAAGCCGTCGATGTCATCAAGAGCTGCTGTACGGATTGGGAACTGAACGTTAATGTCTTGCAAAGTTAATTGCCAGATGTTAGTAGCTTCAGTTGTTGCTGAACCGTTGTTCTGGATTGTATAACCCCATGCAGCACCAGCGTTGCCAGTCTTAGCGCGGAACTGATATGTAGAACCATCAGTAGCCACTGAACGAGATACGCCACGCATTGGGTTTAGCAAACGTAATGCAGCAAATACTGGATCGTAAGCTGTACGACCACCGATACCTGCGCCTGAACCGGTCAATGTTGAAGCTTCTTGCATAAATGCTGCATGCTGACCTTCATCTTCAAAAAGCTTAATTTCTTTCTGAACACGACCACCAGTTGTGTGGAATTCTTTTAGTTGCTCTTTAACAGAACGGTTAACTTCTTGTGAAACAGTTTTAGCAATCTTAACAACTGCCGGAGCTTGAATTGAAGCTACTTTAGCTTCTAAAGCTTGAACCATTTCAACAACTTCAGTTTTAGCTTCTTCAACTTTAGAAAGAGCTTCTGCTTTAACTGCTTCTGTGGCTTCTGCAATCTTAGCAACTTGAGTTGCTTCGATAGCGTCTAGTTTTTCAAAAATTTCTTTTGACATGATCTATCCTTATTTAATACGTTTATTAAGTTCCTTCAATAACTCCCATTGCTTAATAGCTTCTAGTAAGTTATCTTCGGCTTCTGGTACCACCGCATCAGACTCACTCTGAGTTGGGGCAACTTCATTAGGTTTTGGTGCTTCACGCTGTTCCAAAATCCGTTTGAAGATACTAGACGCGGTGGTCGCATCTTTTTTAGGAACTCCTGCCTCACGCAATAGTTTCTCTAAACTTCGTGGATTCAAATGTCCTTCTGCATCAAAGCATTCTAGACGTTGGATTTCTGCTGCTGGATTATTAGGGTACATAACAATTGATACTTCACGAAGACCACCTTTTGTGATCTGGAAATAACCATCATCTTCGTGGCCTGCAACTAAAGGCTCGCCTGCTTCATCAACAAATTGATATTCATCTGCATATGCGCCTACTGAAACACCACCAAATAATTTAGGGCTTTCTTTAAGCACTGAATAAACATCTGAACCGCCAACTGTTTCCATAAACAGTTCGCCTTTCATAAGCATGCCTTCATCATCAAAAATTACTTCGTCCCATTGACCATATGGCATACCTTCTGCATTATGATTTAAGAACATTGGAAGTGGTCTATCTGCTTCAGCAAACTCTTTAGCCCAATCAGCAAAACCTTCTGGTTGGTAATTAAATTTTCGACCGTCAGCACCTTCGCGTGCGCCCCACGTCGTAACGCGAGCTTCTAATCTTCCAGGTTTAGCTTGAGCTTCGTTTGTGCTCTTTTCTAGAGAGATTCTTGCTTCGCAAATGACTGTTAGATTCTTCATTGATCGCCCCAAGGGAAATTGATTGATTGTTGTCTGTTATCTTATGGGGTGTTGCATTCTTTATGCGCATTGTAACACCAGTCTTCTTAATCTGGTTAAATAATACACTAAAAGCATCTTTTATGGTAGGCATTATTGACCTATATTTGCTTTTCTTTTCTGATTGCCACCGCCACCGCCTGTGTCTTGAGGTGAAGTGCCTGGAACCGGTTCTGCAGGAGCACTGTCACCGACTAACTCATCTGCACCGTCTACTCTAGGCATGTTCATATATTCTCTAGCTTCGTTAGGAGTCATAATGCCAGCTTTAACACCTGCTGCCACAAAATTAATTTGATCTAGAGGGGCGCCCTTAAGAAAGTCTTTTGTGTCAAAACGAATAGAAAGATTCGGATAACCTTTTAAGAAATGAGACTTCATCTTCTGTTCAATGTTAATGATCATAGGATACATAGTAGCCTTGTAGAACTCATCAAGCATTGTTTGAGTATTGTTGTACTTTTGGTCTGCAATACCAATCATTGCAGGAGGTACGCCAAATAAGCCGCAGATACGTTTCATTGTCTGAACTTTTAAAGCAGCTGCATCAGCATCCTGTAAAGTCAGCATTTTGATCTGCTCAAATGTCATACCTTGGTCTAATAGCATACCTTGACCAGGTTTTGACTTATCTGTCTCTTTAGAACCAACTAGGCTAGACCATGTCTCAGCTAATCTGGCTTTGGTCTCTTCCCATTTACTTGTAGGAATTGATTGCTCAGTTTTAAATAGACCACTTGGTTTAGCACCATTCTGCATCACAAAGTTGGCATATAGATCAATATCATGATCTAAGCCAATTAATTCAGTTGCCAAAATACCTTTATTGAAACCAGAAGAACCTTGCCATGCAGCTTCCATAATATGCATTACTTGGTGTGCAGCAAGTGGCTCATCACGGTTAAACCCGTAAGATGGCGTGGATAGCGCATAACTAGGGTATCTGCCAGGGGTTAGTCTAGCTGTAATTAGTGTTGCGTCAAGATTGTACATCTCAAGAGGTACTGCTGATGCATCAGCTTGGTCTTTTCTCCATAACAATGTAAAACATTCGCCAGCTAACTGCTGCCACATTGCCCATTGGTACCAAAACTCATACTGACTTTGGAAATGGTTTGGTGTATGTAAAAGTGATAAAACTTGGCGAGCTCTTGCTCTATCTCTAGCATTAATCGATGCATCAAGCGTTGCATCAACTAGTTCACCTTTTGATGTTTTGCCTACAACAGACACAGGTAGCTGACCTAAAGCTCTAGCAATAACACCAACACAAGCCATAACCGTACTGTTCCGACTTAAAGTCGACATATCTACAACACGGCCTGCTACAGTAGTACTTGATGTAGTTACATATAGAAGCTGTTGAGAAACAGTCTGTTTGCCTTTTGCACCTTGGTAAACGATATTATTACCAAGCTGAGTTTGACCGAATAAAGTATTTGATTCTTCTGCACGCTTTTTTAAGGCAGGCAGGTTATACTTAGATTCATCAAAAACCTTAATTTCGCTCATATTTTCCTCACTTTTGATAACAGAGCCGCATATTTCTTATCTATTGTATATCAAAACGCTCTAAAACCAAAACTATCTGATACAAAAGGATTATCTAAAGCACAATGGAAGGCCATAATCATAGCAACTATACCGTCTATTTTGGCTGAAGAATCCATTTCGTTCTTACGAACTTTAATATTTCCATTCACATCGGTGTAAACTTCACAGTTTCCTAGTTGCCAAGCCACAAATGGGTCATTGTCATGAGAAATCATTTTGCTAAGTATCATTTTCTCAGCAAACTTAGAAGGATTGTTTAAAACAGCCATTGACTGACCAATCTTTTTAACAGGTAATCCGTCTTCGTAAAGTTTACTAACTAAAGATGCAGCATTCCATGAGTCATAGCCTACTTCTTTAGCTTCATATTTTTCTGCTTCTTGACAAATATACACCTTAACTTCATCATAATCTGCTACGTTGCCTTGCGTTAACTTTAAAGAACCACGAGCGATTGCTTGCTTAAATATTGGCTGATAGTGGCTAGGTATAAAGTCCATACTATCTTCAGGCAAAAAGAACTTAAATGAGGCGTGGTATTTATCTTCTGCATAACGATGCAAAGTACAAACCGCATTTAAGTCTCGTGTAGCTGCCAAGTCAAACCCGATAAATGTGGCTTCAATTTCTTCATCAGGCTTAGATGTAGGCGCGGAGTCCCAAATGTCTCTGTCAATCCAAGCTGAGTTTGCCGACACGTAAACGTTAAATGTCTTACACAATAGTTCATTAATGGCTTGTGGCTTAGCTTGCGCTTCTTTTACTCGCTTTTCAATAGCATCTGCGTTAATAGAAATACCATGCATTGGGTTAACCTTTGCCCAGACACGAGGGTCTTTCCAGTCATCGCCTTCATCTAAACCGTATAGCAAACCAAACCAACGAGGGTCGTCTTCCGCTTGACCTCTGAGCATTGATTTTAGATACGACATATTCTCATAAAAGATCGTTTCTTTAGTAAACGATGCCGTTGTGATGTATATACGGAGGGGGTTAGCCCTGGCCACCATACCAGAATGGATAACCTCAATGGTGTTACGTTCTGTGATCTGTGCTGCCTCGTCAATAATTGATACAGATGGGTTTTTACCGTCACCTGTTTTCTTAGTGTCGCGTGATAAAGCTTGGAAAGTACTCTGACCATCAGAAGCTTTTTTAATTTCTCTAGACAATTCTTTATAGCGATTCTTAAGAACACCTGGCATGCTCTGTACCATACCTTTAGCAGTGTTAAATACAATTGCCGCTTGATTTCTATCTGTAGCAGTACAGTAAACCTCACCGCCTGCTTCGCCAAACTGTAACTCGTACAAACCTAAAATAGAGATTAAAGTAGACTTAGAAGCTTTTCGTGGAATAAACAAAATTACGTCTTGCACCATACGATGCGTCGGATCTTTCTTATCTCTAAAACCGTAAATAGCACAAATAAACAAAATCTGAAATGGCATTAATTCCATTGGCTTACCTGCCATCACACCTTTGACGTGTTTTATTTCAGACACAAAATTTAGAACGTGTTGCACAGCGCCTGGGTTAAACTGCCAACGCCACTCTTTATTGTCTAACTGATTTAAAAATCGCTGACAAGCAAGTTGTACGTCTTTGCAGACATCAATGTCGCCATTTGCGACGTCTCTTGCGTATTGGATTCCGTCTTCTATCTTCAATTAAATTTAGGTCCGGCTAAAAGGTCATTCATGGCACTTGCGGTTTCTGTCTTTTTAGGTCTACCATTAGGGGCCAGACCAGCCATTGTAATTAATTGCAAAATTCGTGTTAGACAAGAATCGCGAAGTCTATAGTTGGGGTTAATCATTCGAGTGCCATTAATAGCAGCTTCAACTAATGGCTCAACTTTAAGGGCGCCGGTTGCGATACAGTATGTGGTCATCTGGTCCGTCAACATAGCAACCAAATGCTCATCAACTACAGCACCATCGCCATGGACTTGCTGAATTGAGAGCCGAATCTGCTCAGCAAATGTTTCTGGGTCGAAGCCAGCCGGGTCTTTAAACCAATCGGCTAAAGCGGAGTTGCCGAGCCGCTGCAAGCCTAATGGACTTGGTCCTGTCATGTCTTTTGCTTTTTTCATAAGCATATCATATCATGAAATATAGGGGCTGGGGTAAAAAACCACCCAAGAGAATCTGCGGACCTGCTATTTCTCTCCT